>Ga0153958_1000023_pt1:25000-28765 | contig 28765 bp, 27 predicted proteins | sample TSFL042MetaG_FD_104719 | JGI IMG/M metagenome (GOLD analysis project Ga0153958, IMG submission 104719) | Attine ant fungus gardens microbial communities from Florida, USA - TSFL042 MetaG | ecosystem: Host-associated > Fungi > Mycelium > Unclassified | place: USA: Florida, Wekiwa... | reverse complement strand
GTTGGGAAGAAGAAGTTGTTTGCAAGAAGGCAATGAAATTCTTTCACTAGTCTCAGGAGCTCTTTGAGAAGCTTTTGGGAGTCAAGAGGAATGCCCTATGCATATGTGTCGAAGGAAAGGGAAGTGAATCCCTTGAAGTTCATCCATCTGGCATTGGAAAGACCTGACAAAGAATCCTTATCTTGGGAAATGTGCTATATGGAGGTTTTTATGATTGTTGACGTACTGACTCATGATCCGCTTATTGAGATCTAGGATCCTCCGTGGGGTAGGCTTCCCCAGTAGTGAAGATCACAATTCTTCTTTCTCTCTCTCATACATATGAAAGTTCAAAGTATCGAATGCGTCTCGTGACATGAAGAAAAGAGGAAGTCCCAAACTGGGATCAGAGCTTTTTTCGTAGGTAGAAGCGTCGGCAGAAGAGATTCTAGGGGACAGCAAAAGCAGCGATTAGAGATCCACTTTTCATTCATCAAAAACGTGACTCCCCTAAGTAAACTGCACTGTCGGAAAGATGTCTTCCGGTCCAGGCATACTATCTAAGCTACTCTCCTAGTGGTTTTTTTGAACAGATCCACGCGCTCGATCTTCTATATGTAACCTGCTTCACTTTAAAACCCCATATTCCCGCAAGCCATGTCGAGTTCACAACCTAGGGCAGAAAGCGAAAGGCTAAGAGGGGGAGATATTCCATCACAGTAAGAGTCGAACCGATACCATCTCCAGGTCACGGTCACCAAGTTCGAAGGGGAAAGGAATTGCTAGTATAGAGGCGGCTCGATTCAAGCAAGGGAATTTATTTAGGTAGGTAAAGGCTCAAGGCCGAGCTCTTAAATAGTCAATCAAGCAAGACCGGACAACTGCGAAAGAGCGAATCTTTCCACAAGAAAGCGAGCCGGTGAAGTAAGAGAAGCTCCTAGCCCGGTTGAAGCGAAGTCATCGAAGTCGGTGAAAAGGGATCAGTAAGCAACCGGGCGAACCACATCTGTTCCAATTCCAGAGGCTTTCTCCGATCGAAGTCGGATCCAATGCCAATCTTCGATTCCTCCCCTGAATCGGTTTTTTGCTCGGGCTGTAAGGCGATGGTTCGAAGATTTCGATGCCCGGTCAATGAAGCGAGATTGGAAATGAGCAGCTAACCAATCTCATTTAGAAGATCAGTCCAGCGGTTCAATTCATTGATTTATCTATCTATCGGATTAGTAACTCGAAAACAACCTACCCCGATGAATCTTTTGTATCGAACGAAAGCCTCATATATATCCCCTAGCGGAAGCCTTATCCCGTGGAGTCGGCTCTTCCATAAAGAGCAGAGTAGACTGTACACGTAATGGTCCGCCAGGAGCGAAGAATAGCTCAGCGGCCGGATAAACCTTGATGAGAATACCAACCCTCTTCCTTTGTCATTTACTGAAGCAGAAATACCTGCCCGCCTTATGAAAGAAGCCTCACCGTCAGTCAAAGCTCTCTCCGGATCAGTAAGTCAGTCAGAAGTCAAATAGTCTCTCCCAGTAGTGGAGTACTCCCACCCTGTAATAGCATAGTTCCTGTAGTGGGTCATCTATCGTAGTAAAGGAAAGGTGCGAAAATGCTTTTCGGCAGTGAGCAGCATGTCCGCTTTCGATTCAATGTCTTTCTTCACACCCGGAAAACTCTGCAACGGAATGCAGCTATTTCTGAGAGATAGCTGTGTTAGCTAGGGCACCCGCCTGAGAAGGCTTTCCATCCGCCTGAAGCAGGAAGGAAAAGGAATTTGGTGGTATCCGTATATAAGAGAGAGGCCGCTTTTCGGAGTGATCTGTAACTAGAAATTTCATAAGAGAAAGAAACAAGCTGCTAGCAGAGGGTGGAGAAGTGCCACACCTTCGTGGATTGATCGAGTTCCGTGTACTGATTCTCATAGAGATTGGGTTAGTGTGCAGTGATTTCATTGTTTTCAGTCTTTACTTGAAAATGTAAAAGGAATTTCGACTCCCATGCCTTTCTTTTTTGGTAAACCCAACCGGCATCTTTCTTTCTTCCTGAATTGGGAGAGCTAGCAATCAAAATCAAGTCTTTCCTCTTGTGGGAGCAGAGCAGTCAAAAAATAAGACATCGTGGATAAAACGCTCCAGTTATATGGGAATACTACACTTAGCGATATTAACTTTATGATGGAGACGGATTTACCGGCTTCAGCTACTTCCACTATTTCTTCAACAGCGTCCGACGCGCAAAGTGCTTCACCTGACTTGGAACAATTATTTGATAATGTTTGTAATGAATACAGCAGGTGTGTGCATGAAACCGGGAGGGTCTTGCCCCCCGAATGGACCATGCCTGAGCTTGTTCGGACAATGCTTGGCGATGAAGCTATTCAGCGCGACTTTCTGACGGATGCCTACTATGATGTCATGTTATGTGGCATTCATAGTTGGGGATGCGAGGAGCTGCTGAATTTGCTGGATCTAATCAACTATGTCTTTTAGTAGCTAACTATTTTATTAAAGTAGAATTAGTTTACACTGCGGCCAATCGCGCGCGGGCGAAGGAGATGTATTTATGGTACTGGTAGTACTGGACAAGCTCTCAGGGAATAATCTCTTTCTTATTTATTTCTTCCTTTTTTCCCATGACGACTAGGAACGGGCAAATCAAAAATTTCACTTCGAATTCCGGACCTCAACATCCTGCTGCTCATGGTGTTTCACGATCAGTATTGGAAATGAACGGAGAAGTGGTGGAACGTGCGGAACCACATATTGGATCACTCCAGTGCGGCACGAAGCCGCTGACGCCGAGTCGGCTCCTATGCCGCTAGCTATGCCCTGCTTGGTCCCCCGGCACGGTGGAGGTTCCGTAGCGCGTCATGAGCACCGGGCTAAGGGGCGGTTGAGCAACTCAAGCGAACCGCCCTACCTTACTACAACATAAGGACAGAAGGGAGAAGGTTGTGAAGGTGGCCTCGTTATCCACACCTCCGGTCAGATGAATGGAGGACCGACCGACCCGGGTTTTCATGAGCGTTGGCGGGTCCTGGAGTGCCTGTCAAGGGCGCTAGCGCATACCCCGGGGTGATCATCACCACCTGCACCTCACATCTCGGCACAGTGGAACGTGTAACCCGCCTGCTGTCTCATTCAACTACATTTGTTCCTGTAATCCATAGCCTAACAGAACGCAGCAGCGAGGGACAACCCGCCCATACAGCCAGCGGGGAGGATGGCACTACTGGCAAAGACCGTCCGGCGAAAACGCCGCAGGCGCGAAGCGTGGTAGGCCCGCGCCGGGGGAGCATAGCATAGGTAGGAAAGGGAGCCTGGACGGTGGAAGAGCCAGGGGAGGCCGGGTCATTTGACGGAAATGGAAGGCTTTTCCCCTATTAGAGAAGGCCGTCTTCAGTAAAGGGGAAGTGCATTAATTCTTGGGAGCGAGCCTATAAATTAAATAAAGTTAATTCAATGAATAGATAGAGTCAACGGTACGACAGACAGCGCTGCCTACACGCGAATTAGCTTCCGAGGTCGAGCAGTCTCAATTTCACTACAGGATTTGCGAATGAATGCTGGGCTGGGCCACCTCGAATGGCATGAGCCGCATGCGGGGAGACCCGCACGTACGGTTTTTAGGGGGATCTGGTCGAAAGACCGGCCGGCGCCCACCCGACTAGAGGGACTGAGAAATTAATAGAGTACAAAACTTATCTTCAAGCTTTACCTTATTCTGATCGTTCAGAGGGCGATCGCGGAGTCACTGAATGAAGTCCTCCGTTTCTTTCGGAGGTGC
>Ga0153958_1000023_pt1:0-20000 | contig 28765 bp, 27 predicted proteins | sample TSFL042MetaG_FD_104719 | JGI IMG/M metagenome (GOLD analysis project Ga0153958, IMG submission 104719) | Attine ant fungus gardens microbial communities from Florida, USA - TSFL042 MetaG | ecosystem: Host-associated > Fungi > Mycelium > Unclassified | place: USA: Florida, Wekiwa Springs... | reverse complement strand
TTCTACCTATACCGCAGTTGAAGCACCTAAAGGAGAATTTGGTGTCTTTCTGGTCAGTAATGGAAGCAATCGTCCCTACCGTCGTAAAATAAGAGCACCTGGCTCTGCCCATTTACAAGGACTCGATTCTATGTCCAAACATCACATGCCAGCAGATGTGGTCACCATCATAGGTACTCAAGATATTGTGTCTGGAGAGGTGGATAGATAGGACTACTAGTTGCTCGATCAGGACCCTAGCTTTATTGCGAGCCAAAAACCCCAAAAATACGCCTCCTTTTTTCAGGAAAGCAAAGTGAAATTCATAAAAAGGCCAGCCGGTATATATGGGCCGACGGGGAAACCCGGAACTAAACTAGAGCTTTTTAAGCACGAGATAAGATCTAGTCAAACAAAAAAAAATCAATATCATGACCAAAAAAAACTACTGTGAATAAAACGAAAGGAGAAGAGAAGCAACTGGCGAAAAGCACGCTGAAGCCTTATGTGTCAGTAACACTATCTCACGCGGAAACGCGGGATCTTTCTCAGGAGGAAGTTTGTAAAAGATTGGTAGCTACTTTCCGGGTGTAAAGCCGTAGTGGTTTCAAGGTAAATGCACGAGAATGGCGGGTTCCACTATCACCTTGTAGCCAAGAATGAAAGCGCGTAAAAGAACACCGCGGCACACACCATAAGGGAGATCTTTCCAGAGTTCGAAGGGGCCCAATGCAACGTGAGATTTCCGAAGGGGTGGGGTCCCATCTGTGCCTACATCACGAAATAAGATAAAGCACCACTTGTATGGGGGGAATACTCCCTTGAACAAATACTGGAATTTGCAGATGCTTCCAGAAGTCATATGAAGTGCCCGGTCGTGCCGACGGCAGATGTTATTGAGGCTCTAAGCGATTGTCCTGAGTGGTACGACGTCTACGATGTTCCTATAATAAGGGATACGGTACTAAATAGGTATGGGAGTCTAAGAAGTGTGTATGAAGATCTAGAGGTCGTTAGGCAAAGGAAAACTAACTTAGGTGCGAAAGTCATTGACTACTTGGAAAAAAATGGAAGGCCGCCGGAGTACCCGATCGAGGAGCTAAAAGAGAAGTACTTCCTGATTGATTATATTGCATGCCAGATCTGCTTTGGAAGGCCAATTAAGACAAGGCAGATCTTTCTGTATGGGCCGCCAAGCACGCAGAAAACCCTCATTTTTAGCTTCCTAGCGAGGGTCTTGCGCATATATTTTGCTAGCTCCAGAAGGAATGATTTCACTGAGGCAGACAACTACTATGATATGTGGGTCTTTGATGAGTTTCAGAGGAGGGGGAGGTACATCACCTCCGCTGCGGAAACGGGAACGGCCTACGCCAACACCCTATTAAAAGTACTCTTTGGGCAAGAATACCGGGTGGACTTCAAGTACGGTAGGCTTTTTGGAAAGCTTTCCACCGAAAGAAAGATTAGTAACCTTCCCAATCCTCTACCGGAACCTATTTTAGGGGAGGCTTCTCGAGTCTGTCAAGCCCGGTTCGAGCATACCCCTTCTATGATACTGTGAGTTGTGGGTCCTGTGTAGTCAAAATGACCGCCCAGCTATGGGGATTCTTTGCCAGCATTGATTCATAATCAAACCTTTTGTCATCACTCTTTCTGACTAAAAAGGGAGAATGGCGTTAATTCATTGACTCAAAGTTCTTATCCAGCGAGGGTTCTATTAATCAATTCTCTTTGAGGATTTGCCAACATCCATGAAGTAGCTGGTTCGATAGGACCAGGGTAACTCGAAGCCAAGGTAAGCTAATAGGAGAGTTAGATCCGAGAGTCAATTAGATAAATTATCTCAAAGATGAAAGAAAAGAGAGTGAAGTCACTTGTTTAAGTCAAGCAATCGTAGAGACCGAGGAGATTTTGAAAGCAGAGTTTCGCCCTGAGCAATGAAGATAGGGAACTTGCCCATTACAATAGCATGATTACAAAAGCCATACGGTTTGTTCTTACGAAGACTAACCGGGACGGATGGGTTGCAAGGAAGTATACTGGCAGAGCAGGAAGATGGGCAAAGGGGGGAAGCGGCTAGAACTTCTCCTCCAACGTAGCTGATAAGGCTCTTGAGAAGGCTAGTGTAATACCTTATTGAAAGCGGATAAAGCTCAATGAAGATTCTAAACGAATGCTAGCTCAGGAATAGGAAAAGGTATTACAGAAGCGTGCTTTAGGAAGTGTTCGAAAGACGACCTCAACACAAGGAGAATAGATGAGGATTCGAACGTCACGTCTTTAGTTTCGTACTTGGGAGTTGTTGGGAAAGTAGGAAGCAAGCAACCTTGAAGTAACTCAGCTAAGAGCACGAGGTTATGCAAGACTGTTCCGGATTTTCATTCTTCTTAGTAGAGACGAAGTTCTGACTCAACCTCGAAGATGGGGGGCGGAGACGTCTTTAGTTGCGCCCTACAGCGGGTAAGGTCAAGTTGTACCCGATCTACTGATCTACGACCAGTCTCGTAGTTGATTCTTCTTTATTTAAAGGATGCACGGGGCCTACCCCGGGATTGAATCTTGTTCAGTGAAGCGAAGAAGGGTAATTGACTTACTCCTTATAAGATTGAATTCTTAAGGGCTCGTGTAGCCCATTAGAATGAGTTTTCTTGTCTGAATGTGGATGACACACCAATGAATCGTTAAATGTTGTTTTCTCAGTAATAATCTCGCTATCATAGTGTAAGGTGCGTAGTTACTCTAAGCTATGCAACGAGGTCCATCAAAGGGATTAGATTACAGAAAACGCATTAGAAAGCTATAATGAGCCCGATAGAAAGAAAAGGATGATTACGGACTCGAAACCTCTTAGCGAATTCAGCTGCTCCCTGATGAGAAACTAGGGATTTTGAATAGGATATCATTACCCCCAATTCCTCAAGAGAATAGGAATACACCTCGGCTACCCTTTCATCAGCAATGACAACGTCATAACCTAAGACGGCATAACAGTCAAAGGTGCGACCAGGATGTACCTGCTCTGCACACGTTAATGTGATGGGCTTTTCTAGTATGGGCGAAGAGAGGTACGAAAGTCACTCATATATACACGCTATATGAGGCATAATAGCTCTATCTTATCTAGCCTAACCCTAACCTAAGGGCTGACCAGCTACAAAGCTGACTGAGGAGTGCCTTTTCACAGTAGTCCTGAGGCGCACTACTGGTAGTAAGGACCTTCGATTTATAAACGTAGAAGGTCTGCACTATATAGATAGTGAAACCTCAGGGAAGCTCAAAATGGGTTGGTTTCTCCATTTGTTGGATCTCCTTTGGTCACACCTAGGTGCCCACCCATGTTGGGCACGTAATGATGACTTCCATTTAAGGGAGTCCGGGGTTGCGACACCTGATAGCTTATTTTAAGAATAAGCACAGGGAAAAGATAAATAAACCTATGGAAATGCCTGGAATATGATAAGTTATAAGAATATTCCTATGGAAAAATAAAGTACTCTCCCGCATTAACAGGAGGGGAAGAAGCCTGGAAGTGCCTACTTGCCTACTCTTTCTTTGCCTTAGGATTCATTATCAAAGGAGATTGCACCCTTCAAGCTAAGAGATTGATCCTAAGATCGCTACCCCTCACGTTGATTGGCTTAACGTGCCAAAGCGCGCGCTATAGAAGTCTTTGGCATTGGATTTAGGGAACTTCCCCAACTAAGCCGGTAAGCCAACTTTTTTATTTATGTTTATGGCAATAGCCGACGATTGAGCAAGAGAACCCGGATCCGCAAGAGCGGATTCTTCGACAGCAGGAGCAGAAGATCCATCAACAGCGAGATATGAAATAGCCATTCGAGTCTAGCATCGCCTATTCCTCCAACTCCAACAATGGATTCTTCTTGCTTTGGCTGATTTGATCACAGAACCAAAAAAGGCTCTTCCTGATCTGACATTGCCGGAGACAGAGACAACAGCTACTATTCCTCAAAGAACGGATTCTAAAGCGCCCTTAAGAAAGAGAGATCGGTGTTTTCGCTGCTTCTTCTGTTTGCAGTGGTATCGAATGAGCTCAAGTAGTTCAAGGAGCTATTAGCGAGCACATCCAGGCTCTACCTTTATCTACTGATCTAAGGGAGCTACGGGAAAGCCTGCTTAAAGAATCTAGCTGTTCCGATAGCTGTTTGAAGAACTAATAGATGAATCGGCTGCAACTCCGAAAACATAGTCTTCTATGAATATGAGGTATACTTTACTTCCTCTTCTTAATAGGAGAGACTTCGTTGCTTGTCTGGTACCGAAGGAATGGTTTGGCTGTCTTAAAGACTATAGCTGTTGGGACTCTTCCTCGTCTGTAGCTGTTCTTCTTGGAGCTGCTCGGTTTATTCCTACAGAGAATTGCTGTTGATGAGCTTCTGTATTTATAGTTATAAAGAGAGATCGGCATTTCGGTTTCGGTTGTATTCTTGCTTGCTTTAATCACGGATTGATTGTCCCCGAAATCAACATAGGAATATAGGGCTTGTTCAAATGCAATACAAAGAAGCTAGTTTACTTGCTTTTTGAGTCAAGAATCCTTGTGACAAGATCAGTCAGAGCTCTTTCCCCCTGGAGCCACATCGTTATTGCCTTTCAGTCGCCCCCTTGCTCTCTCGCTGCGAAACCGTTCATCTGACACTCTATCTATAGCTAGATTAGATCCATTTCTACTCAGCTTGAAAAGAAGCCTCAAGCCCAAGAGTTGAGGAAAGGTGGGTTTCTTACTTAGTGCTTGCATTAAGGGCTTCACTTAAGCTATTTCTTTGATTAACCGTCCCTTAGTAGGTATGGCTACCTCGTTTAAGCAAAGAGGTCACAATCTCTGATGTACTCTATTTGATTTGAAGAGATGGAGTTTTCTCATACTCATCAAAGGAATGAGCTGAAAACCTGCCCATAGTCAGAAGGAAAAAAAGAGAAAGTCCCAGCACTCGCAGGGGCAGATCGGGAGATCTAAGACGGAATCTCCGAGTAAGTAGGCGATAGAGGCGAACGCTTTATTTAGTGATCCCCAGATATTCTATCTCACATCGGAAACGGGCTCTGACAGTCCTTGTTCCAGCTCAAAGCCAGAAAGCGAGTTTAGCCAACACGGTAATATGATCCTTAGGAAGGGCGCAAGGTCGACTGTCCGAGAATCCGGATCGAAAAGTCTTTTTGAAGTTCTTACTTGAATTCGACTTAACCAGCACGTTTCAAGAAACAACCGCTGGGGGACAAGCAATGAACTTTTCATTAGGATCTCTTTTCATTGACAAGGACGGTTCTGTGAAGCTTGAACTGAATTCATAATGGTATCGTGAAGGATGGCTTTCTAAATTGTTTGAATTTCTTCTATTTGCTTTGCTTCCCTGCGTTCTCTCTAAAAGCAGGCTAGTTCCCCGAAAATGCCTGGGGACTTGGGGCTAAACACTTCTTTTCCTATAGGGATATGCACGGAAGCCTTTGTGTCATTCTCCATTCGATTTGACAGTGATTGACATGATCCTCACTTCTCTTATGATAGAATCTTTTTTCTGTCTTTACATAAGAGAGAAGTGTTTGCTGGGCCTGCCCATGTGTGTCTTGTTTCGTGTTTTTGTTTTGGGATTGGGAAAGTGTTCAGTGCGAACCTTTCTTCTTCGGCCTAAACCGAGATGGTGCAATACGAATGACTACTTGTGAAGTACCATGGAATTGGGGGGCATGGCACCAACACTTAAACAAACTATTCAAGACCGGGGAAACATACATGTTGAAAACGATGAGGCATCTACGAGCGAACAAGCCGCTGGAATGGGAAAGAAGGCCGGCAAGAAAAGGCTTTGTCATAACATAAGGAAAAGAAGGGCAAGCAAAATGGTCCCCTAAATAGATTCCGACATCCCTCTTGCTCAGTTGTTTGAAACTTAATCTCGACGAACGCGAGCAAGGGCGAGGTTGGAAAAACAAAGCCAAGGATTTTAAGTGTCACGAGCAACATCGGTTGTCATATATAACAATCCCGGAGGCCAAACAGAACCCGGTGATGACCCGTCTTCCGATGAGTCCGAAGATTTGGCACGTACTGTCTCATCAGAAGTGTCAAGAACAGAACACGTCTTTGTAACCAACGAAGACGAAATATCCCCTAAAGAAGCCATAGCCAAACTCAACAAAAATACCGAATAAAGGCTAGATAAGATGATGGAGATTATAGAAGCTATGCGAGCTCTTATTTGCTCAAAAGACAAGGCAGAACAAAGAGATCCCCCAAAGTCAGATAAAATTGGCGAAACCAGTAATCCACAGAAGAACATGACCGAGGGGCAGTCCTCGCGACACGAGGAGATACGCCAATCTGAAGATGATCAAGTAGCTTTACTAATAGGGCGGAGGGATCTTCAACAGACTCTCTCTCAGTTGAATGAAGAAAGTAAAATGCAGCAAAAAGGGATTGTCGCGCCATACCCCTTTACATGGAAACAGTGGCCTTTCCTCCCAAGTTCAAACAACCCAACCCGCAGTCTTTTGACGGGAGAGGGTCCCCTAGGCAGCATATTTTTCATTTTAAGGCATTGACTGGGGGCATTGCCGGAAACGACGCTTTGATGATACGTCTTTTCGTAAGCACCTTCCGCGAGACTGCATTCGATTGGTATGCCAGGTTGCCTGCTGGAACCATAAACTCGTGGGCGGATGAGGATGGTCGTAGATCAATACAGGATCGAGAAGAAGGGACTGAACTTGCTAGCAACATTTTATATGTTTCTAGTATATCCGCTACATAGAATAGAGTTGACCGAACAAGGGGTCCCAATGTTCAATTAAGTCGAACTACACCTTGCGCGGTTCGAGTGGTCCCGTCATATGCACAAACAGCTGTAGTGAGGAGCAAAGCAAGAAGGGTCAAAATTCAACTGCCTGGCTGTACTCAATGTACAAATATTAAATCCTGCACCACTTTCTATCAAGATCCTCTTTATTCTTTAGTGGTCTACAAAGGCCTCTACATACAGGGGTCGAGTATGGGGATAGCGAATGTAAAGTAAAAATCCTTCTGAGTGAAGGTAATTTGTTGGGGAGAAAATAGGCTTCCCTGCCATGTCGATGGTCGCCCCGACCGCTGCTTGGGGTGGGGTAGCATAAGTCGTTTACAGTGAAGGGGTAAGCGGTTCTCGAGGATCTGCCACCTCGAGGACTGAAATGTTTGGAGTAGTATAATATAGTTGAGGATTTTGTGCTACAAAAATGGGCATAACCATAGGAGAAGGAATCGTCACTAGCGGTTGTTTAGGTGCCGTAGACTGCTTGTCAAAGTTTCCATAACAGGGTGGCACTGCACCATAAGGATGAGAAGTCTGATTAAGGCTAGCTTGTTCTTGTTTTGGCATGCTTGAAGACGTTTGGCTCTCCATGGGAGCCTTGCCCTCTCTCTTCACATGGTTCACGAACCCACTTCCTGACTATGTGAAGAGAGAGGTTCGATGGAGCAGCGGTGGATGTTGAGGGTTGGATAGAATTCCCATCAAGTTGGATCTTACCCTCCTCAACGAGGTATTGAAAAAAAATGCCTAAAAGCTATGCATCTGTTAGTGCTATACCCAACATAACGATGGAATTTGCAATATTTGTTGGGGTCATAGCCTAGAGGCTTAGGTTCTGGAGGGTAGGCAAGCCCATCATGTTTAATGAACTTTACTTGTCAAAGATAACCCGGTCAGCAAAAGAAGTCAATTGTCGACGCCTACGCTGGCCATTGCTTTGACCTTCCAATTTGACTGTTGAACAGGAGCACTCTGGACTGTCGAAGCGATGGGAGCTACCTGGTGTGGCTGCTGATTTTGATGTTGTTGGGATGAAGGAGATCTATTTTTTTGCCCTAATTGGAGTGGAGCACAGGAGTCTTGCTGTGGAGATGGTTTACTCTGAACTTGAGATTGCTGGTAGGTTTGGGAGTGGAACTTTCTTTGCTGAGAAGCAGGTTGTTGCTGCTGGGTTGTCACAGCTTGGACGTTGTTCCATCTCCCCTACGTCCCCTTTGGTTGCCTTGAAGTTGCTGGGGAACAGGGAGAGTGAGAACATATAAGACTTATATAAATTCAAAAATCTTTTTCTTTTCGGTATAGCTCCGCTCCCGGGATGGATGCAAGGAAAATGGATAGCGATCAAAAAATGTAATTCCTTACTTGAACTTAAAGGCAGAAGGGACGCATTCTAAACTAAAAGCAAAGGAAATTGACACTTCTACCACTTCATTAGATCCATGCCACTTCGAATGATGGAAAAGAGAATGCAAGAACTCAAAAGCCAGTCCCTCCCTTCAAACAATAGATACAGAAATCGGAAAGATAAATTTGTCTTTAGGGGCGAGCTTTTGGTCTTTTTTTTTTGTTATGTTCTGCATTACATTATAGGGCTTCACAGGAACGACAGATCGACTGCGAACCTGAACGGCATCCGAACGACGAAGAGGGAACTCCCATGAAGATGAGATAGGTCATGGGCCCCCTGTAAATTAAATTGGTTTTCCATCGAATCAATATATATTTGATTGAGCAGGCCGGGCGTACCGTGGGCTCGGGAGAAGAGGGACCCTTCTTGGCATAATAGTGAGGACGACTGCTTTAAAGCACCCGAAGCCATCAAGGAGATATGGTGTGAATTTCCATATTTCTTGAATGAATTTGTTAGGTTGCCATTTCTCCACCTACACTACAATAGGAATTGAATCCTGGAATGTAGGCCACCCACCGGATGCTCGAGTGAGTGGGCGGAATTGGAGACATTTGGGCTTTGGTTTGGGCCAGCGGAATGGGTACCGCTAGTTTAGTATCAACTAATCTCTCTTTAGGTAAGTCAAAGGCTCTACATCAAAGATTCTCTGCCCTTACATCAATGTCAATCAGAACTTAAGCCAAGGCAAGGAAGAACTAGCCAAACCAAATCTGAACTAGGTTTGGCTAGGCTAGCGTCTTTGGTCTTGCTTGGCTAGTGTTAGTTTGCTCTATGCCCCGCTACCCTTATTCTATTTATACGGGTATCTCTTTCTTTCTGTATATGGTTAGGTAGGGCCCATCCTCTCCTATCTGAGTTCGCACCTGATAATCGTATCATCAAAAAGACATTGACTGGACCTGAGAGCATTCTCATTGAGTAGGTATGATCGCCAATAACTTGACTTTGATTTCACTCTGACTTGCCTTTGTCTATGAATTGCGTCATATAAGGATCAAGATAGATGACTTTTGTCATATTGATCATCAGTCAAAGGGGCGGGTTAGGCGAGAGTAGGCAACTAGCCCATCCTTACTAGAACAATTGAATACCAGACTTGTATACAAGAATAAAAGGGGCTCTATCGATGAGAGCTTAGGTGAAGGCTCGAATAGCTTAGTTGAAAGACTCTGTATGGGATGTTCTTTCTATAGAGTGATAAACGGAGGGATCTTGCTTTCTAAAAGCCATAGTCAGGCATAAGGCAGTGTGCAGTCAGCCAGTAGATGACGCCAGAGAGGGATTTGTCAAAGCACGGATAGGAGCTCTACCACGATATGATCTCTCTCATTGAGAAAGCGCTATCAAAGCCGCTGTCCCAATAGCTTCGTTCAGGAGCGAACACCCACTAAATGAAATTGCTTGTTAAATGGAGCAGCAGGTATTGAAAGTAGAAGCCAGGGACAGAGAGAGCGGAGGAGAGGACTGATTGAATGAATGTCATTTCACGCTGATAGGAAAGGGGGTTATCCCCGTATATTCTATTTCTCCTGTCTTATTGATCAATGGTGTGCCATGAGATGCTTCGCCCGGAGGATCATTCATGGTGAAGATCCCAACATGATCTACTCGGTCAAGTCTGATTAAAGCACTCCAACCAACCCAGACAAAAACAATCAGACAAGACGAACATCGTGAGATGAGCCTCAAGCCCCAAAGGAAGGGCACTCACAAAAGATCTTGCTGCGCGAGAATCAGGTCTGATACAAGCAGTTCCTCGCCTGGGACAATAACTGACGATAGATAGCGAGGAGGAGGTCCGAGTTCCAACTAGGACTGTCATAGGAGCTAAAAGCCACTCAAGTTAGAGGAGCGGTTTTCCACTCTTAACCGTTGCACACGAAAGAGGATCGGAGGCCCCCTCAACCTCTTAATCAAGGGGTTTTGAAAGCGCCCCATCTACATCTATGTCAGCAGCATCAACCGGGACTATACCCATTGACTATTCATACCAGGTCAAAGGAAAATCGAAAAGACCAACGACTTGTCTAAAAGAATCAAAGATCCACGAGCTGAGCTTGATCTTACAAACGCAATTTCTTTTTTAGTGATTAGCGATCAGTCTACCAAAAAGAAAGCTAGTCCTCTGCTCGGTAAAGGAGCATTCAGGCATCGGGGGAAGAGCTCAAAGCCAGCGTTGCATTGGCGACTAGGAACGCCTTTATTCTTACACCCGACGGACCAAGGGGCGGTAGATAAATAGATTACCACACACCCCTTTCTTGCTCGAGGCTGGATAACCTCAGTAGCAATCAACATAAAAGACTGTCCGGATACACCTCCATACAGCGCAACTGGATAGCTGGCTGAAGGACCTAGAATGGGAACTCTAGGGTCCAAACCCCTCAGAGCTACCATATCGAAAACCTTCCAGACGAGACCGAATCGGACCAACTTGTTGTCGGTCGACTCCATCTGCCATTTCCGGTTCACGAATGGTTAAGAGATCCTGGATGGTAACACCAGGAGCTACTGCAACTGTGTAGTACCATTGAACATAGTTAAGCCATTGCTTAACCCACGACCTTAAGGTTGTGTACTCCGCGAACTCAAGAAGGTAGTTCGCATCGCAGGTTTCAGCTTTGCTAGATCTGACATGGATGTTTTTGGCTGAATTCCATCATCAACAGACACTTGTGCAAAGATGGAAATTAGCTGCGCGTAGTCCTTCACTACAGAACTCCCTCAGCTTCCTTCCTTAAGCTATGCTCTGAGTCCTAATATCCATCCTTACTCCTTCCTTTTAGTCCAACTCCAGCACAAAAAGTCTCTGTGCTCTCGCTATCTCGAACGTGATTCCCTTCCCTTTCATGGGCTTGTGAGTACGAATTAGGATATGAAAAGGCACCAAAATCGGTGACTAGTAGGGATGAAACCAGTTCCAGTTCAGGCATCATCCTAATCATCAGATAGGGAAGCCGGGAAAGAGGCAGGTGAGAAAGCGCTCTCTTTAAGTTGAAGCGAGTGGATCAACAACATCCTCTTTCAACGTCTTTCCAGCTGAGCTTCTTTATTGGATTACTCCGTTTCATACATGCGTACGGGGAGCTGTGGTCCCTAAGAAAAGGGGCATAAGTTCATATCCCGAAGATAGTAAGAAGACTTTCTTTCGCAGGGCTCGTTCTCAAAAGAGCATATCTTCGGCTCTTTTAGAGAAAACAGCTCACAGGGCGTCCATAATCGATGAGATCCATCTCACTCTCACCATCTCCCGTTATCAGAAGGTTTCCAGTTTGCTTAGAGAAAAAGAGGAGGTCAATACAACAATTGCATCTCGGCATGCAGAGTGATATCGATGCAAGGAAAGGCTTTTAGAGGCGGGTTATGCAAGCTTCAAAATATGTAGAGGAAATTGTGCTGAAAGTTGGCCTTCTCATCAAAGATGTCCATTCAGCGAGAGGCATATGAATAGTTCATTTAATCTATCCCATGCATTCACTTCTCTGTCGCCGGGTTCGATCCCACAGCTTCCGGGTTGAATTGCTCTGTCACCTGGATAAACAGGAGAGCTGCAATCGTCTTCATGCCATCTTCATTCAGTTGAATGCCGCAGATCGTCTTCTGCATAGGATAGGATTACTACTAAGAATGCATTCTTCATCTGCAGAGCCTTATCCCGCTAAGCATCCGATGTGAACGAATCAAAGAATTCCTCTTCTCAACAGCAGTCCTTAGGTCTCCCACCAATAGTTCAGTCGGGAAATAGCGGCGTAGAGGATAGATCTTGACTATTGGGATATCAATAATATTCCGATTTGGCGTATGACTTACTATTACTGTTACTGTATTGCTAGGAGTTGCCGGCGACGGGGACAGAGATAGCAGCAGTGGCAAGGATAGTTTTTGTATACCATTGCTTTAAAGACGGGATCTTTCCTTACATTTTCGGCTCGAGTTCCAGTTTCAGCTTGATAGCTATATATTTCCTTTCTTAATTGGGTTTTTTAACTTCACATATAGCTCATCAGCTTGTGACTTCGCACTCTCAGTTTCGAGATTGGGAATCGACAGAACTGCCCTTTCTTAATTAGAAAAGGTTATTTAGGTAGCTTAGCTGGTTAGATTTACTGAAGGCAATTCAATCGCTGAACGTTCCAATTTAAGAGTTTCTACTTAAAGGCACCTACTGGTGAACCGGCCGGTCGAATCCACACCTTGATTCATGGTCGGGAGTAAGTAAACAACCCTTAATTAATGGGTTGTATGACCCTCAAGCCCAGGCTTCTCTGGGTGAAGAAGTGTCCTCTCCAATCCATCAAAACTCGTAAAAAACATGCCTTGATGCAATGTAACAAGCTTACTCGAAATAAACCTCTTCGGGGGAGCGCTTGCTTTCCCTTGAAACGAAAAGGAAGAAGTCGTAGCTGCTACCGCTACGTGGGCTTCTTCTTAGTCTGCTCGAAGGGAAGGTCAGTAAGAGTAGATAGAATAGAGATCGGACCTTTGGGAAGTTACCCCGTTGGGTGCGGTGCGGTGTAGGGCGCGGGAGGAATCAAAAAGAAGTGAACATGAAGCCCGAATTCCTGCTCTTACCGGTAAATCAACCAGGCTTTTTTGCGCCCATTTGTTTTTAGCAGATGAAAAGGGAACCTATGGTTCAAGGGCTAGGCGGATTCAGGGGCGTTGAGACGCTAGTACCTGCTAAAGCAATCACTTTTTTAATAAGAAAAAATCTATCACTGGAGTGAAGTCGTAACGTAACAAGCAAGCCTTAACGGAAAACTAAACCCTTCTCTCGATAGGGTCACTTCTTGGCGAAAGTTTCCTGGTTAAGACCACAGTGAACTTAGCGTAACCAGAGAGAGCTGGGTAAGCACGCTCTATGCTTTTCCCCTTAGCCAGAAAAAGAGCTAGTGGTGATTTGAACCCAATTCTGGTATCCTACAAAGAGACTCCCGAAAGCCATAAGTGAATGAGGAAGAATCGTGAAGTTCGACAATCTTTTGAAGGACGGGTGACTGACAAGGAACTGACAGAAGTGGGAAAAAAAGAGTTAAACCTTTCGACGGAGTTGGAAAGGACTTCGCTAATCATAATAAGGTTGGTCTCACCTTCGCCCTCGGCCTCTAGTCGCTAATAGATAGGGTCTATAGTAAGGTTGCATAGGAGCCTTCCACTCGAGCCAATAGTTTCCTGGCCATTGTCTTTCGATAGCAAAAAAACCTAAAGGCATCTAAAGAAAGTGCTAAGCCACTTGATCTCCAGCCAAGGGGATACTATTATCAGTTAGGTCACTTTTACTTTTAGAACTACACGAGGGCTTAAAAGCGCCTGTGGGAACCAGTGTCAACCACACCTCTATCACTCAGGGTCTGACTATGTGACCCGGGTGGTCAGAGGGGACACACCTTCATCCCTCACAGGCCAAAGGCCTGCAGTGCTCAGCCTCACCTACATGAGTCTCCTCTTGGGGGACCCATAGGGGAGCACCCTCAGGTAACTACCGAAGAGTTCTTGCTAAACTACCCAACAAGTAGCAGGGCAAGAGTGAGGTTAAATTCATCATATCAAGGTGAAGAAGAAGAAAAATGACACTACCTAAGCGAGAAGAGACAGCTTTAATATTGGTGAAGTCAAGGCAAAGGAAATGGGCTCTTACACTATATAGACTGATTCCTTAATGTTCCCTACATCTCATGCACTCTTATAGAAAATAATACAGTCATCTTCAACTCCGGCTATAGTACTTGCATCTGCTTTCAAAGATTGAAGAGGAGAGGACAATAAGTAATCCTCCGCTTCAGCAATCCCCATCTGCTGCATCTAAATATGCTGTTTCATCCGCTGAGACAAAAGCATATGAATCAACTGTTTCCAATGAAAGAAGATGCCTCCTATCTCTTACTCTTCCTCAAAGCCGCCCTATTTTCGAGAACATTACCTCAACTCGTCATTGGTATTGAGAGTACATATATACTCTCTGACCCGGGCGTCGGGTTAAAGAAAGGGTGTGCTACCGAGGGTTTACAGGGTGAGCGTAAGCGAACTAAAGGGACTAGATCAGTCGACCGTAAGGGAGAAGGTGGTCGTAGAGAAGGCGAACTCCAGTACGTAGACCAGCTGTGAGTGATCACGCACAATAGAGAATGATGGATCAGCGGACCGATTGATTGACCGAGATGTGATGCTCACTAATCGACCATGCAAAAATATCCAAGCTCCTTTACAAGGGCGTTTAGCACCTTTCTCTGAACGCAGATCCAAAGGTAACCGAGGGCACGAGGTTTGTAGGAAGAGGAGTGGTCTAGGAAGGAAGTGGGATGTGAGAGAAAGTCTTACGATCCAACTATTTGTGGTACCCCTAAGATCCTTGGCGCTTAGGAGTCTTCATCTTGGCATCCATCGCAACTCCCCATCCCATGCTGGTAAGTTTCGGGTCGCTATGATCACAAATCGGTTCCAACATGCGCATATAAAAAAAGTCTTGAGGTCTTTGAAGATATGCGTAGAAAGACTGGGCCAGGGAGCAGCATGTAGTTGAGCCGAAATAGGAGTAGAGGAGGGCGCACCAGACGTTGTTTTGGTTTCCATAGCGGGTGATGAAGCTACTATCACCGGTAAGTTGCGTCGGACCAGTTGCAGGTCGACCCGGTGGCGCATCGATGTCTTGAGCGACTGAGAGCCTTGATCCAACGCCAGGTGCAGTCGCAATCCGCAGATCAATCGAAGGTCGCGCAACCGCCAATAGAGACATTGCTCTACGACTCCTTAGAGGTTTGGGAGTGGAAGAAGATTCATCACCGGGCTGGAGATATCCGAGATATAAGGGAAGAAGATCAATGAAAAAAGACTAGCTAGCGTGAGCGGGAGGAGTCTACAACAACAAAGACTTATCCAATGAAATTGCCAATTGCCAGCAGACTTTGACTGACCAATTTAAGTAAAGACCTCAGGTCTAGGGGGCCCAATCATTGCATTTGAAAGCAGCTCCCGAAAGCCTATAAGAAAGAGCTTTAAATAATGATATAGGCACGTAAACGTAAAGAGGGTCGTAAACTCGCCCCTTACTCATGGAACAACTAGCAGCTGGAGGGGCAATTAGATACTTCCAGGCTGCCATTTGAAGAGTCGATCGGAGGCGGGCTTGAGAGATTTAGAAGAAGCTACTGTAATAAAGAATAAGGCATGGCTTGTATTCTAAAGAGAATGACTGACTTCTGGCTTATCTGTATACTAAGTCCGGGCTTGATTCACCAGGTTTTGTAAGATAATTAATGGCTTTTTGGGAATCCCCGGTCACAGACTAAGAAATTCATGCCAATGCTTTCAACTTCAAGTTAGGTGCCTAAGGTCTTTCTGACTCCAGACAGCGGGACTCAATCTCAGTCATAATCTTCGGAAACTTCTATTCTAACTTCCTTTCCTTGCGGTCGGCCCTCTCTTCCCCTCCAGCTTCAAGAGATCAGCTAGGGGCAGTAAGGAAGCCAGCCCGAGAGTAATAAGAAGTCAGCAGTCGGTAATCTTTCATTCGCATGTTGCGGGGATTCCCCTATCCTCACTTCAAAAAGCCTTGGAATCACTTACTATTTCCGTCTGGGCCTCTCTGGAGTCAGATTGACTTAACTTACGAAATGACGTATGTTAGAGGTTCGTAAAGAGATTTCATTAGTAGTTCTCTTTCTCCCCGATTCCTAGTGTTTTCTCTATTGTCTTAGACGTCTCGTCCTTTCAAGCTAGGAATGGATTGAAGTAGAAAGCAACAAATCTGCCAAAAACAACTGATTAACCTACTAGTCCTGCTTATCCCCTTTAATCAATTCAAATGCCCAGAGATTTTCTTTCAACACCTAGTTCTCCCCAAGGGAAATCCAGCCTTTGAAACTAGTTCAAATCGAACTCAATGGTGAATTGGTTCATTTCACCAGAAAGCTCTAAAGAGATAGAGAGTAAAGGAACTGACGGAGGAAGGTTTTTTCGTAGCCTTTGACTTAACTGTTGGAGCAAAAGAAGAGAGTTCCGTTACTTCCGAGCTGAGCTCGTGACCCAAGGTAGGAATAGAGTGAAGTAGCTAAGGTTTATGCTATGAGGAAAATTTGGAATGAATAAAAAAGAAGAAAAAGTGCTCACCTATCTCAAAAAGGCGTTAAATGCTGCTTTGAAGTGGGGACTTTCCCACGGCTCGTTCTCGGATTTACCCTTGTTCGATCTGCCATAGTCTCAGAGCTGAGATAATGGACTGCTTTCCTCTGAGACTATGTGGTATCAGAGCGATTCGAGATCAATCAGAGGTGTGCCTGTGAGTTTGCGAAGCGTTTCAGGTTGAAACGGATGACAGTTGATGTCTCTCCGCTTTCGATTAGGAAACTAGCTATGGTAACTGCACTCCCGGTTTAGTCTTTATGATCCCCTTCCCCGTAAGCTACGTTGGCCTGTTCCTCGAGTCAGTATTCGGATCTGTCTCCTGGCTCTAGTTTAAGGTCCGTTTAGTACTTCTCGCTTTAAAGGAGAAGAGATAGATCGCTTACAGCAAACGGAGGAAAAGCCCAATAGAGTAAGGCTATTTTCGAGTGAGCCGAGCCATTTTATCATTTTATTACCATCATCAGCCGCCGTCTCTCGTGAGTTGCTATGTTGTGCAATGGACCTATAGGGTATACCCCCTACCTATGAAGGTCCTGCTCGTGCTTGCACCAGGTTATCTCCGACTCCCACTGCCAGGAGTGGAGGGGATAAGAAGGACATATCCTCAAAGTTTCTCGATCCCGCTCTCCCCACTCGCAATCTGATTTTTGACTCATTACATTCTTCTTCTGCTGAAATGCTATGGACGTCACACACAATCTAGAAAACGACTCAAAGTGTCAGTTGTGAACTCAGACCTTGAGAGAAGCCGCAGTTGACTGCTATTTCGGCCTAGACGATCCTTAGACGCACAAGGCGCTTCGAATTGTACAAGTCAGTCGTTTCTGGCGCTGTTTGGAGTAGTGCAAGATGAGGGCGAGGTCATGGACAAGTGAACGTCCATGCCTGCATCGGAAAGAGGAAAGCAGTACCTGGCGCGCTTCAAGGCGCAGCCCAACTCACGAGAGACGATGGCGACACGTTGATTGAATAAGAAGTGGTTCGTGAATGGACTTTTTCTGTCTATCCGAGACCGAGTCAATCTCTTCCACCCGGACTGGAGCAAGTGGGGGCGCAAGCGACGAGCCTATAAACAAAAGACCGTTCAAAGCCCCTATAGAATGAATAAGGGGAGAAGGAGGCGTTCGATGTTTCAAATCTCAAGAAGGACGTGCTCAGAATGGCCAAAGACGTCGTGCAAGATGCGGCAGAGAAAAGCAATGACTGGTGCCCTAAGTGTAAGACCAGTGGAAACTGCCTGGCCGACTGCAAGTATCACCCAAATAATAAGGCACAGCAGACCACATACCAGGCGCAAGAGGATAAAGGCGCCCGAGGTGGCTTCCGTTTTTGGGTGGCCCTCTGCAAAAGTTTGATTTTTTCTCGTTCATTCGGTCATCAAAGACATACTCTGCAAGCCAATTTCCCCTGTCAGCATAAAAACATAGAGTCTTATCCGATCGGGGACCTTCATTCCCCCCGCTGTATCGAATTCTTTGAGTGTCTAGCCTGCTCCCTTTGTTCAGTCGGAAGACTTTCTATTCAAATGAGACGCACTCCCATTGTCTCAATAAGGTCAGCAGCAAGGCATACAGCAGGGACGAATAGATTCCCAAGGCCAGAACTATAGACTCATTCTGCATGTAGGACTCATTAGACTTTGTCTATTCCCACCGGTCCGGTAAGTGGTACACTAGAGAATGAGATCCTTATGGGGCAAAGCCTTAGATCAGATCCTTTATCCCACGGGGCCTAAGCTGAAAGATCATAGGACATAGAAGACTGACAGGCTTTAGAAGCTAAGCCGGAGCTTCCAACTACTTTGCAATAAATTCCTGCGGGCTGTAACATTGCTTTCAGACAGAAAGCCCAGGTATAGCACACACCATCGGGAGAGGTCTAGCTCCGCAAGCAAGTTCGTCTTTTCGGGTTCAGGGATGAGGAATGAAAGACGTTCAGTTAGCCTATTTTTTATTCAATTCATTAAGAATTCTCCTTTCGGGCGTTTACTTTACTTCTAAACTACTCCTCATCCGAGGTTGAAAAAGCTGCTAACAAGAAGAGTTTTTCTTTTCTCTTTCTTTAGGTGAATGTGCTTGATGCAATATGTGACATGACAGTAGGAACTCTTGGTCTTATCTCAGTTGCCGCGGTTGTCGGACTAGAAATGTTTTCACTAAGAACTGATTGAATCACCGGTGTGAGGACTGCTATAGAATTCGAATAAGCTCTTGAAAGAATAGCTCCTGGTGGTTCAGGACGTGAATCAATAGGAATAGGATAATCTGCTGCATTGAATGGCATCTTCTGATTCACTATCAAAGAATAGCTGTGAGGAAGGGACTGATTGACCTCAGGCTTTTTGGGGGATGAAGGAATTTCCGATTTCCATTTCTACGGTCTCTAGAAGAAATTCCACATCTGACCCAAGGTTTTTGACTTCACTCCACTCCTGGAGGAAGGTTGTTTGGAATTGAATCCAGTGCTCGTCTTTTGGGGGCCTTTAGTCTTTTGTTTTCTAGTGACAAAGTGGAGTTTTCTGCCTGAAGCTGGTCAGTAGCCAACTCATACTGAGCCTCAATCCCCATTCGAATATCTTCTGCGTCATCTGTCATTGGTATTGGCAAGTTTGGGCCATAAACCTTCGGTGCAAGGAATCCACTACCTCGTCTGGCATGCCAGACAGGATAGCCTTCGGTAGTTGCATCTGTATAATTTCCGGGCGTGACCCGGTGTACCTGCTTCCAAGCCTCCGCTATTTCCTTTACTAAGGCTATGGCTCCTTCGTCTTTGTATGACAATTCCAGTTCACTCAGCTCGTGTGTCATAGGGACAAACTTGCACCAAACTGCTTCCGGACCAGGGTCCCCACAAAGGAAGCCAAGGGTCGCTTCCACATCTATATGCTACTGGGCAAGGCTTCACCCCAGGAGCTCTCCATTCAACGTTCTGACTGTTCCGACTCTGGAAAATGGAAATCCACTCTGATTTTGAAAAACGGTCCTGGCCATTCACTTGAACAGAATTCCACAATTGGGATTTTTTTTTGGTGCAGGTAAGGCTTTGTGAACCTATTCTCTGTGCACTCCAGATTTCTAGTAATGGGGCACAACCGAGGATTCTAAACCTTTGGTCCGGCAGTAGTTCAAGGACCGGAAAGTTTCTGCTAAAATGGCTGGTACAGGATTAACCCCGTGCATGACCTGGTGAAAGAGGTCAATCACTCTGCCATCAATGTACCCCAAAGCCTTAGGGAAAATTATCAGTCCATAAACTGCCAGTGCGGTGGCGATTCATCCCAAATCATCCTCCTGCTGCTGCATAATAAAGGCATGCAAGAAGTCCCACGATACACACTCTTCGTCTCCCTTCTCTTTTATATGTATGTGGGTCTATCTCGGCTGCCTGCATGTCTAGTATCTTGGCAACTTTCCTTCTCATGCCCGATCTTGGCTCATATCAATAGACTTTGTCTGGGTCTGTCAATGTATGAGTCTCAAGTGAGTGAAGTGCCTTACGGGTGTAGGGCACGAACGCTAACACACGGTAAATTGTAAGCCCCAACAACAAAGGAACGGGCATTTTCGGGGACTAGCCCGCTTCCCATTACTCAAGAGGGAAATTCCTAGCACATAATTAAGGGAGCCATGGAAAGGTGACTGAAACACCAGAAACGGCGACTACCCGAGCTAATGATAGAG
>Ga0153958_1000022_pt1 | contig 29125 bp, 25 predicted proteins | sample TSFL042MetaG_FD_104719 | JGI IMG/M metagenome (GOLD analysis project Ga0153958, IMG submission 104719) | Attine ant fungus gardens microbial communities from Florida, USA - TSFL042 MetaG | ecosystem: Host-associated > Fungi > Mycelium > Unclassified | place: USA: Florida, Wekiwa Springs... | reverse complement strand
CTATCTCTCCGATGTTCACGCCCCACATTCTCGCTCTGATCTGTATCTGCTCGACCATATCTCTCGCAACACGAGCCGGCTGAGGCATCAATTCAATCCCATAAGCCTTACATCCCGTCTGCAACGCAGCCTGGACGACAACATTCGCCACGCCACTCCCTAAATCCAAAAACAAAGACTCTTGATGTATTTTTGTCAGCTTGATGATATCATGCGACAAATTTGGCATAAGCTCGCCGTAGACAGTACTTGAAAATGCCTCATATTTCTTGAGCGTTTTGACGTTGGGACCAACTGCGCGTTGATAGTTCTCGTCAACAATACGCATGAGGACTTCCCTAGGTAAACCTGGTTCTATCCATGTATCAACCATTTCCATCAAAGGGTTTGGGAGAGGAAGAAGGGAATGTGGAGAGCCAGGGCCTTTGATGCTCCTGAGGATCGAGTTGATAGCATCCAGAGAGCGGAGGAAGAGAGGTCCGTCTTGAAGATTAATTGCTCGTTTGAAGGCGCGGAGTAGAGGAACATGGGTTATTGTTACTGGTGCTGCTTCCACGTCCAGGTCCGAGTAAATGTCGGTGGGACGTGTACAACACGAAGAAGATGTAAAAGAAGATTGCGATGGTGAAGATGGAAGAGATTCATTTGTGTCTACTAACGATTCACGCGGCAGCGGTCCAAACAGGGCTTGCTGTTCTGGGGTACAATAATCTGAAAAGGAGCGTTTCTCAAGTGATAAAGCAGCACGATGAGGGAAGACCGACACTTCACAATTGTCAGCAAGGACTTTTCAAGATCCATGATCGGATTATAGTGGTCCTTGTCTTTAGGTGCGAGAAGAATGAACCTGAGACGTGGCTTTAGAGGGCTAACAACGCGTCTTGTGAGAAGACAAACCTCTCTTTGGCACCCGTGTTGGGATACTCTAGCTCTGCCACGGGGTAGTTCTCGAGGTGAACTTCGAAGGAGATATCGTTGGGGTCACTCGGGTTTTTAAAATCTGTAATCAGTCAAAAATATGCTCAAGGGGCATATAAGTACCACACACAAGCTTTGTACGACTTGAGAAGCCGGCGGACAATATCCTCGGAGCCGAGAAACCCATCGCCTGGATTGCCATGTTGTTCGGTGCGCCATCGGCGCTTGAACAGTGAGCCTTGAGTCTCAGAATCGAGATTGGGAAATTGACAGGTAGACCTGGATCGGTTACTGTGGTAGATGGGTTCAGAAGAGGGATTATGACGACTAGAAGCGCGTGAATGGACGCGTGTAACGGCTGACTTGCGTTTTCGCGATAACTTTTTCTGATGTAGTGGCTGGTTGGACACGGAACGACAAGAAGAAGCGAGTTGCTCGTCATCATCATTGACTATCTTGTGTTTCTTGGAAACTGGCAGGGAAAAAGGAGATGAGACAGGACAAATGAGTGGGGAACTATTAGGCGGGCTGTTTGCAGGGTTATTGCAATGGGAGGGCACGCGGGGGCGAGTGGTGACTCTAACAGCAGACGACGACGACGAGAGCGACGACGGGGACGAGAAAAAGTCATAGTCTGTCTGTGACACAAGCATTGTTATGCACTCAACCAGTTGAGCCCATATTTACCACCAGCAGCCATGGCTGTGCTCTACTTTCCCATCTTACTTAGGTCATCACCATACCAGAGCTGGCTCCCCTGGTCCTTTCAGCCTTATACCTGGCCCCCATTCTCCACTTATGCAAACTGTGAGCCAAGTGCCCTGAAGACCAACCCTCTTGTTCGTTGATGATGGCCTCCTTATCTCACAAGAAAAGGAATACAACAAGTCCTTCAGCATACTCAAACAGAGCTATGGCATCCTCTCTCACCTGTTCACAGTAGTTGGTCTAGTCTTAGAACATGAGAAATCAGAAATCTTCCATTTTTCAAGGGCAAGAAACAATTCAAACTTTTATTACAAAGAGAGATGTTTGACCAAAATTATTAGAACACAAAGTCTTAGTCTAAAATGTTCAGAACTGAATCTATTAATGTACCCATTAGAACACAAAGTCTAATTACATCAGCACAATATATAGAATAGAATAATAAAAAGTGTTTGCCTCAGTCTGAAGTGTGCAGAACTGAGGTGTAAGAACATACTCATGAGGTTTTCATCTGGGCTTCTGGCCCAACTTGAACCCTCTACTAATTCTGTGTTGATGAAGTGGTCTAGTAGCAGAGATGGAGTTTGGTTTGACATGAGGCTGGGTGATGTAGATGTGAAACTGTCTCAATTTGAGACAGTCTAACTTTAGTTCTATGACTTGCATCATCTCCTGCTCTACACACTTATATGGACAACTCTCACAGATATTCCCCTCAGTCATCTACCACTTGGGTAATGTCTGAGGTATGTTATTATTCTATTTGAATATCAAACACTCATTTACTTTGTATAGTTACTTTATCTTTTAGGTAATGCAATATACATAGTTGTCTACCACTTGGGTGACATCTGAGTTACTTTATCTTTTATGTGTTATGAAGTTTGTGTTGAAGTTAGTCCACTATACTCCCTTCCTACAATAGTCTCTGTGTGTAGTGACTTAGCCTGAGATAGCTTAGGCACTCTCCAAGTCCGAGTTGACAAGGAGAACTCAATAGAGTTCCTGTTGGATTTTGTACACTATATATACATGAACAATAACCCTAACCCTATACTAAAGTCCCCCACTTCCCTATGAGTCACTTTTATCTCATGTGTCCATCAATAAGAAAAATAAATCAAAAGAAAATAGAAAAGAAAATAAATATTGACTTGGCTATTTTGCCAAGTCATGACAGTGTGACAGTGAGCAGTATTGTTTATCAGGTTACTTTACTCTCTCTCAACAACAATCTGTGTGACAGTGAGCAGTATTATTAGTCAGGTTGCTCTGCTCCCTTCTTATAGTAGTATTTGTAGTGTTGTAAGTCAGGTTGCTCTGCTCCCTTCTTACAGTAGTATTTGTAGTGTTGTAAGTCAGGTTGCTTTGCTCTCTTTCTACACTGGTAGTTTGTAGTATTGTGTGTTAGGTTGCTTTGCTTCCTTCCTCCAATAGTAGAGTCATAGTCAGGTTGCTTTGCTCACTGCCTGTTCCAATTTTATTAAAATTTATTTGATTTTATCCTGAATTTATTTGATTTTTGAGTGAAAAGAGAGAGTATAGGTACATGATTTACCAGCAACATCTTCCCATATTTGGTCTTCCATACATATGCTAGCATTGTTTGTGCATCTAGTTTAGTATCTTTGTAGCGACTTAGCCTGAGACAACTTAATCACCCTCCAAGTCCAAGTTGACAAGGAGAACTCAATGGAGTTTCCATTATTTTCTGTATACTACTTATACAACTACTACATGGTCTGTGCTCTATTTTCCCAAACTCATCATGTGATGTGACTATGTGACTGTGACACTTGTGACATGACACTTTCCCACACTTCTTATATGTAGTAAGTCCAAGAGAAAAGAAAAAAAAAAGAAATATGAATAATGACTTAGCTATTTTGCCAAGTCATGACAATCTTCTAGTTTAGTATCTAGTCTAGTTATCATCTAGTATTGAGTATGTATGTAAGACCAAACATGGGATGATGGCAGCTGACTCAGAACTAACCAAGCAACTTTCTTTATATATTCTCTCTTTTCACTCAAAAACTCTAGAAAATTCTAGAAAATTCACAATAAATTCAAATAAATTAGGTAAAATTGGAATAAAATTGGAACAGGCAGTGAGAAAAATGAGTTGACTATGGCCATACTGTTATAGAAAGGGAGTAGAGCGACTTGACATACAATATTGCTTACTGTAATATAGACTATTGTTAGAAGGGAACAAAATGACCTGATAGACAATACTATTTGCAGCTGCACAGACTATTGTAGGAAGGGAGCAAAGCGACCTGATAAACAACATCACTTACTGTCATATAGACTGTTATAGGAAGGGAGCATAACAGACTAACTTCAACATAATCTTAATAACACAGAATTAGTAGAGAGTTCTAGATAGGCCAGAGGCCTAGATAAAAACCTCATCTAGTATGTATATGAGAAGGAAGGTGAAATGATACTGCTGATAAATTATGTACATAAGCATTCCCATACCCTTTCTTTCTACTCAAAAATGAAATAGAATTCAAATAAAATAAGGAGAATTTGAGGAAAATTAGTAATTCACTTCCTTTTTTCTTCTCTTATTTTATAAAATTTTAATGAAATATTCAATCATCACAATCCTTCTCTTTTCATAATTTAACCCAAATGAATATGTAAGAGGAATATAACATGTACAATTAGTGCCAGCTCATTATCAAGTTTACTTTCTCAAATCATAATCACTATTCCCTATCCTCCTCTTTGCTCTCTTATACCTCTCTACTCTCTTTATATCTTGACTAGAAGCCAGGCCCTAGATGTAAAGGGAACAGTACTCTATGACTGTGGTATAGAGCTTGGAGTGTATGACTAAGCTCAGGTTTCCTCTCTTAGAAGGACTGTTTTCTTGAGTAATGTTGCAGTAGTATACCTGTAAACTCTTTTATTATAAACTTAGTGCTAGGAGTCCATTGTGATCCTTATATATATAAGATTGACAACTGCTCATTAAGAGAGGGATCCAGAGTAGGGGTCTCCTTCTTAGGGACAATAGTATACCTTTATTATTAGAGTAGCTATAAGTGAACAATAAGGCAATTGTAAAAGATAGATTCTGTTGAAGAAGAATGCCAGGCTAGGAGAGTTGAGAAACAAGCACAACAATATATAGTACCTGCTTTGCTCCAAAATATCTCTCTAGCTCCTATTTGGAATAGAGAAAAAGGACAAGGAAGATTTTACATGACTCCTATACATGTTCCACAACTCTTGAGAATGCCATACTTGATCTGCATAGACATCAACTTGCTGAGCAACAACAAAGAATAACTCAGGAATATAGAGCACAAGTCATCACAAGAGTAAAAGCTAAAAGATAAAGACAAGTGGAGATAGTTCAGAGGGATAGAGGAGTAGAAGTAGAAGAACAGAGACAAGCAGAAATTAATCAAATAATAGAGGAATAGAGGAATGAGAATGCAAATGCTCTTAATTATAAAGGACAGCAGAATAGAGGAGATAATGATGACCTAAATGTGAATAGAAATATGCAGGAAGATATTCTGAGAGTTGTGAGTAATATATTTCACTCATTATTAGTAAATGAATATTGATCAAGTTTAACAGAATACTGAGGAAGGCAATGTTCAAGAGTTAGATATACAAGATGATGTAATTCAGGTATGATAATTTTTGAATACCAAAACTCTACATTGTTAACAATTGAACTAGATTCAAGATGCTATTGTTCCAGATGATATTTCACCACCTGTTCTTCAGCCTATACCTTATCCACTAGCTGGACAGCTATTCTTAGAGAACAATATTCAGTATCTCAACTTGGGCATGTTGACTGTTATCTGTTCTTACTGTCATGCTCTTCACCTTGACTGTGAGAAGCTGAGATCCTCATTGGTCAATCTTCCCAAGTGTAACATATGCTATCTACAAGGACAAATTCAATTACCTCCTCTTCAACTACTCACTGGAATTCTTTATAACTACTTGACTAGAGATAATGATCTCTCAAGAGAATTTCACAATAATATCTGGTAGTATAATGCAGCATTTGCTATGACTTCAGTAGGAGTCAAAATTGACAACTCAGTCACTAGGCAATCAGGTCCCTATTGTTTTAAAATCCAGGGAGAACTTCATCATCTTACTGGTGCTCTTCTTCCTCATGGTGATCATCCTCCTGCCTATGCACAAATCTACATTCTTGATACAGCAGAGCAGCTCAATGTCAGGAGACTCAATAATAGGAATCTGGATCTTGTGGTAATAGATAATCTTTAAACAAGACTCTTGGATAATCACCCATATATTGGTCATTATTGTTATGCTTATAAACTTATTAGGGAAAAGCCAGTGGAGAAGCAAGAGGAGATCATAATTAGACTACATGTGAATTTGCAATAGGATTAAAGAACCCATAACCTGCCAACAGCTGAGGAGATTACAGTCATCATTTCAGAGGAAGAGGTACATTATGCAATGGACAATAGTATCAGCATCTAAAGTCTGATAACTGGAATTAAGCCAACTGTCTCTTTGTTCAGAGTTTAACAAAGAGAACTCGATGGAGTTCTTGCTTAATTCTCTACTACTTATACATTTTACTACTGTGGCTATGCACTTACTCTCCCATGGTCCTCATATTACTCTAGTCATGTGACACATTGTGACTGTGACCTGTGACATAACCATCCATGACCATACGTCACACTATTGTGATATTATGACAAAGTCATGTGATACTTTCCCGCACTCTATCTTGTAGTTGTAAGTCCAATAAGAAAAGAAAAGAAAAAGAAAAATAAATAATGACTTAGCCATTTTGCCAAGTCATGACAAATAGAGATATGGTATTACAGACAAGAGGAGGATGACTTGAACAAATCAGCCAGAATAGTTCTTCTTATGCTGCTCTCCATTATGCTCTGTTATTTTCAAAGGAAGAGAATGAATAACATCCAAGAATTCCAATCTATGGTACTCAATTAAGAAAATGAGGGGAGAATGCAAGGCAAAGAGATTGACAGAATGGGGAATCTAGTCATATTGCGATACCCTGGAGGACCTAATAGCTCAATGGTAGAGCATCTGGTGCAGTTCTAGAAGGGTCTGGGTTTAAGCCCTAGTCCAGTCACTTTTTATGCTGCAATAGAGATGGGAAGGAACAGGCTTGCTTATAGGTGGTCTCTGATAGATACTACTATGCCTATTGTTTTCATGTTAGAGATGGTCCTTAACTACCTCTTTTCTATGATAGAAAGCTGTTCTAGCAATTTGTTATTGATACATAGGTAAATGTCATAAACTTCATTCAGTCATATCTCCACCAAATCTTCGACTATTCCCACGGTCTTAAGGCCAGCTTAAAGCCCTTAAGAAAACCTTTTGATCGATACCAGTCACATCTCAAAGCAATCAATAATGGCTGAGATATTAGGCAGATCAACTGGTAATTACTATGGTACCATTTATTAAATCACCAATATCTCGGAAACTGCCAGAATCTAAGATTTGGTTCTAGGCTCAGCAAAAGCCCTTTTTATACCACTCAGAATGAGCCTAGAATGATCTTAAGGCAATTAATATTAGTGGAGATATGAAGGCCTCAATGTTTGCACATGGACTTTATTAATTACCCATAGATAGTCATCTGTTCTTTTCTTAGAACAAAGGACAGCTTCCATATGGTTAAGTTATCACTATTTCTAGCACAAAGGCACTACCATATGTAGAACAATAGGTAGTAGCATGTGATGATTTGTCCTAGTATACAGACCATTACTTTCATATATATAAGGACTTATAGTTTGAGGATTAGACCTCAGACTTAACAACATCTTTTGTCACTTGTCTAACTTTGCATTTTTGAACTCTTTAAAGTATCAAAGCACCCATCACAAATAGTAAGTGACCATTTGTGATAGCAAATTGTAAGCAGAGAAGACTCAACTAGACTAGAACACATCAATATATGCTTAGATCTGAGCTCTACCAGGAACTACAAGATGCTACTATATATGATAAGTATAATGGAGAAGATTTTAGGATTTTAGGATGCAAACTAATTCTTTCCTCTTCTTATGTGAAGAGTCCTAGGTTTATGACCTAGTTGTTCCAGGATACTATGGTCATTTGCAGATACACACTTATTCAGTAGAAAGAAAGAATGTGACAATATCCTTCATGAATGGCAAGAATCCTTTACAACCAACCCCAAGAAAGGTCAATGCTTCCTTGACTTTGAAGACAAAAATCAAAAAGTCATAAAACTAACTTATGCTAAGGGTGGCTTGTGGCTCCCTTTTATAGGCTTCACCAACTCAGTGTGTGCTCACTTTACTTGCATGACCACTGGCCATGCCCCTATTAGAGAATATAGGCAAAGATTTTTTCCTTATCTCCTCACAAACTACTCATATGTTGAAGCTGAAGTTTAAACTCAAGAACACATCATCATGAAGTGCGATATATATGACCCTTCTACACATCCATACAACATTGTCATCAATAGCTTCATTTACTTTCTTGTGAACAATCCAGGTGCATTTAGTTTTGATAATAGATAAGATCTCATTGCAATGCATCTCCTTCAAGTAAAAGTGCAGCAATTGTTATGTGTAGTCTCACTTTTCTCATTTTCCATCTTCTCATTTTCACCTACTTATCCTTTTCCTTTTTATGTATTTAAGTAGGTACTGTGTACTTACCATGGTCTGCCTTCATGCTCTATATAACAAATTGTTGATTTAAAAAAAAAAAACAAAAAAAAACTATCACATGACTAAGTATCATAAAAATCACAAGTCACAAGTCACAGTTAGGTGACATCACATGACTAAGTCACATGAGGACTGCAGGAAAGTAGTACACAGACTATATAGTAGTTGTATAAGTAGTGTATAGAATTAAATGAGAACTCTATCAAGTTCTCCTTGTCAACTTGGACTTAGAGGGTGATTAAGTTGTCCAGGCTAAGTTACTACAATATGCTACATAGTCCATGTGGTATTGATAATCCCCAAGCCAAGTATATGGTCAATGGAAAATATAGTAAATGCTTTCCTAAAGAGTATCAAGAAAGAATAGATTGGGCTGAGAACAGCTATCCACTCTATGCTAGGCCTAACAATAGCTTGGTCTTTGAATACAATGGGACCAGATTCACTAATCAATATATGGTCCCTTATTGTCCTTAACTTCTTCTTCTCTTTGATTGTCATATTAATGTTGAGATCTCTGCTGGATTGGAAACTGTCAAGTATCTCAGCAAGTACATCTATAAGGGTCCTGATAGAGCAACTATGGAGACTAGTAGTAGAATGCAGAATGAAATCAAGACTCATTTGGATGGTTGATTTATTGGTCTAACAAAAGCTTGTTGGAAGATCTTTGAGTTCAATATGTATAGAGAGTCACTAGTAGTTTAACATCTTCTCATCTATCTTCCCAATAAACACTATGTTAACTTTTATGCACACCAGATTGTCAATGAAATATTAACAGATTAAAAGCATAGGTATATCTTTGAAACTTAAGAGGTACTAAGACTAGATAGAAATGACTTAGTGAATTGAATGTTCGGGAGAAAACACAAAAGGTATTAAGACTCTAGACCTCACAGTTGAATATATGTTTCAACTTGAAGTCTATATCTAACACTTGATATCTTCATGCTCCTTGTTAAAGGATCTGGTTAGAGTTTTCAGTGAAGTTATATTGGAGGAGAGATGTTTAACGAGACTTTGAGTAGCATCCTTGAGATTGTCCTAAGACAAGTAAGAGTACCAATTCCTCAGAGTAAGATTTTACAGAGGGAATACAGAAAGAGAGAACTTGCTGTTCCCTTCTCTTTCTGGTCTGTATTTATCCTAACTAGGTATTGTGACTACATTACAATATGGTAACACTAGTTATAACTAGGGGTGACTAGTTAAGTGACAGTCCAGTGACAGAAGTGCTAAGGGTAACAAGTTGAGTCAGTATCCTAATAATGGGTTAGTCTAATGTTATCCCATTTTGGCACAGGTTCAAAAATAGAGAGAAAGATAGTCCAAGAATTCTCCAAAGAGTCCTGTCCATTCTATGAGTCCATTGTCTCTTAGAGTCCTCAGACATTATTCAATGTATTATTACATAATAATGTCCTCGTCTAGCATTACCAACATCTTGTCTACTAACCACTCATTATCAGACCATGGCTGATAATAATTGTAGTCCTACTCGATGTTCATAACAAAAGGTACACATACCTAAGACCAGATAGAAACAACTAGTCTTAGGGCTTACATGACAAACACTTTAAGTACAATACAGGTATACTATTATTTACCTAAGAATAGACATGTTTCAGGCATTTCTGTATATGTCTCTTAATCTAAAACATAATAAGACAGAGGAGGAATGACAAAAGGTAGATGGATTTTCTAGAACATACTTTATCAAATATTAGCTAGGCAGAATATAGAGAAAACTCAGCTAACTACTTGATTTGACTATAACTCTACATATAATGATAGTTTGGACTTTACCTACTGGTAGTTCTCTCAGCACTATATCTGAAATACTAAAGCCAAGTCATAGTATCCAAGATGACATGCTAGGATAATTGAAAGGATATACTTTGTGTCATTATCAAAGAAAGAAAGAGCAGTTCTTTTTACAACTTCTTTTTATTATATTTGAAGGTAAAAAGAGTTAGGAGCATCTGAGGACCTGCAATGGCCATGTGTTTACTACATTCAAGGAGGCATATATGATAAGGGGATTACTAAAAGATGATCATGAGTAAAGGATTTGCTTAGAGAAAGCAATTGCAATGTAGCCTGGAATGGCATGTCATTAGTTGTTAGCAGTGATCTTGCTAACTGATGAAGTAGCTGAGCCTTATCTTCTCTGGGATCAATTCAAGGCTGAACTATGTGATAGATTGTTTCTTCATATGAATGTATTCTTCTATAGTTACAGAAACAACTAGAGGAGCATAGTCAAAGAGCCTTTGTAATTTAGGCATGATTTGATGGTTATTAAAGCCACCAGCAGTTGCTCAAAGGAATATAAGATCAATAACTGAATTTGAGTCTTGAGTATTGTCTATGTATTAAGTAAAAATAGAGTTGACAAGAGTGAATAGATCTAGTCCTAGGCTATTAGCAATTTTACCAAGAGTGTCAGTGTGTGTTGAGTAATATGAATATGAAGGGTCCCTGTAAGATCTTAGCTGTAATGACTTAGATCCACTCCTAGTCCAAGTTGACAAGAAAAACTCAATGAAGTTCTTGTATATTTTTCTACTCTACTTATATATGTTTCTAACCTTAACTTTACCCTACTATCTTGCATGTCCTTTTAAGTAACTATCTTCTAGTATATCCAAAAAGAAAAGAAAAGCAAAGAAAAAGAAAATAATATTAAATATTGACTTGGCTATTTTGCCAAGTTATGACAGTCCCAGTCATTATCTCTGATGTTAAAGTCATCTGTTATAATAATGATATTGTTCAAGTATTGTACAACTCAAGTTGAGTTAACTTAGAGGCAAGTTCTTTGAGGATTACAAAGAGAACTTGATAGGATTCTCTAATTAGTTGTTCTACTACTTATATACTTTAGACTATTTGTCTATGTTTGTCCTGATCTATACTACAACCATCCAAGAGGTTAGTAGTTCAACTCTATCATCATTCTATTTATAGGTCCTTATGTTATGGTCAAGATGACTCACAATATTAAGTTAACCTCAGTATTCTTGAGGCATTCTGTTGGTTATTAGAGTAGACATTGAGAAGAAAACATAGTTAGAGAAAAAGACAAGGTTGATGTCTTAAAAATTGAATATGTCTCTTTGCAATGAGAAACATAACTTAGAGAGTTTGGTATTTACATAAGTAATATCTCTTGGATAATCATTTGCAATTTCTGAGTTTCTTACAAACAATGTCCAGAATAGGTGATAAGGGGCTCTAATGATGTTTTTACCTTCTTTCAATAAAGAGCTAGGGATTTGTTGTATTAGAGACCATAGTAGTTTCTAAATAAGAATGATATCAAAGTATGTTCCTAGAATGGGCATTTGTAGTTGTCTGCTTGGTGTTCTCCTTTGTAGTTGACATACTTGAACAAATCAAGGCATGGTTTGCCTTTCTTGATTTCAAGTTAAGTAGGATTAGTTTTGTAATTAGCCTTGCAGTACCATGCTATGTCTCTATGGTATTTGAGCTTGTGAGGACCACTACATTTTTGGCATTTGGTACTATGTGTATAGCATGTGAAAGTGGTATATTCTCATTTTTAACAATTCTGACACTGGAGGATACTAGGGTTCATGTTGGTACTATGAATAGTAGTAATGTAATGGCCTATATTGCAGCTTCTGTTAATTTGGCTTTTGTACTGTTTTGTGAGTCCTAGGTATTGATCCAGATGACTACTATGTCTGACTTTGGAGATGCTTTAATAACATGAGATTGGGAAGCTAAAACAATGTTGTTAAATAAATATGTTCTTTTGATTATCTCTTTGACTTTACTGTGTTTAATAGAGAAGGAAACATCATTGACATAGTATAGAATACCTAAAATTTTTAGATATGACTTGAACTGAGAGAGCTAAGGAGACATAAAGTCATTTGAGTTGATGTTGTTAATTTCTTCTTTACAATGTCCATATTAGATGTTGAGGCCATTTTGTTAGTGTAACAATAATATCTTTATTGTCAGAGCAAATAAAATCAACTATAGTCTCAGATTTTAGGAGCCTATTGATATTGAAAATATGAGCATTTGTATATAAGACAAAGATATTAGTATTATCCCACTTATGAGTATAATAATCTATTTTCTAGAGGGTTCTTTAGAGGTCATGCAAATTCTGGGTTTTGCCTTTTGGTTAGTATTGTCAGCAACATTGTGCATCTCAATGATTTTCTTTGGTAATAGTTTAGAAAAGGCTTTCTTGATCTTGAGAATGTCTTCAACATTGCTCTGATTGGCTTGTGTTGGGAAATCAAGCCAATGTAGTGATCTGGCTGAATTATATAAGTTTGTAATTTGTTATATTCACTCATTGGTTTGCAATGGAATACATTTTATTCCAAGTCAAACCAATGTATGACTAGATTTCTGCAACAGCTTGTGCAAATGATTTGGTTTTATGGTAATATTTGGATTTGGCTAGTATGCTAGCACTAGGTCCTAGAGTATCATATGACAGAAAATAATAATTTAATAAAATAATTTCTTTTATATTTTATTTATTACTAAATTTTGCTCCTGAACTCCTGTTGTTTACTCCTATGGGATCATGATGTAGACTAGTTACTTGTACTCCTCTTATTCCAGACTTAGTATAAGTACTCCATTAGTTACATCCTAGTTCCTTAGTTCATAGATTAATGTCTCTTATGTGTTCTATCCTTACTCCTATCAATCTATATACCATTTCTCTCCTGAGCTCCTAGCAATAATTCAGTTCTCCTGAAATATACAACCATACACATAATAGTTGATTGAGGCATAGTGTACAAGCTGAGGCCAAGGTTGTTTCCCAATTTTTGTTGTCAACTTCCTTTTTCTCCAGAGTAACCCTGTTCTACTCTGGGTTACTTCAACCCTACTCCTCACATTTATGATATAGAGGGATAAAAGAGAGAATTTTTGATATATTTGTCTAGTTGGTTTTTGAGGCCTTGATAGATGGAATGCTATTTTTATTGAACTAGGATAATATACATTGTTGAAGAGTCCTTAAATTGATGTTAGCTTTGAGTTTGCCCTATTTGGATTAATAGATAGCAAAGATAAGGTCCTATGCTGCAAAGCTAAATTCTGAAATTTGGGGGATATCTTGACCAGTTTTATTATATCAGGGTCTTTGTTTGATGAACATAGCAATTCTTTAAAGAGAGCAGACAATGTTTTTTGTGTCACCTATTATTACAAAAGGTCACTTACTAATTTGTGATGGGTATTTTGATACTTGAATAGTTCAAAAAAGCAAATTTTAGACAATGACAAAAGATGTTTTTAAGTCTGAGGTCTAACCCTCAGACAGGGAGTCCTTATATATAGGAAAGTGATAGTCTGTGTACTAGAACAGGCTATCACATGCTACTACCTATTGTTCTACATATGGTAGTGCCTTTGTACTTAAAATAGTGATAACTTAACCATATAGAGGCTGTCCTTTGTTCTAATTAAAGGCAGATGACTATCTATGGGTAATTAATTAATGTCTATGTTCAAACATTGAGGACTTCATATCTCCACTAATATTAATTACCTTGAGGTTGTTTTAGATTCATTCTAAGCATTATGAAGAAGGCTTCTGTTAAGCCTATAACCAAAGTATTGATCATAGTAGTTTTCGAGATATTAGCAACTTAATAAACAGTAATATGGTAGTTACCAGTTGATCTACTTAATATCTCGGCCATTACTAATTGCCTCAAGATGTGACTAGTATCAATTAAAAGGTGTTTTTAAGGGATTTTGGTATAAAAAAGTTAAACTCCAAGCTGGAATTAAGCCAACTGCTCTTTGTTCAGTGATTGACAAAGAGAACTTGATAGAGTTCCTGTTAGATTTTCTACACTACTTATACAACTACTACATGGTCTGTGCACTACTTTCCCATGCCTATCATGTGACCTGTCATGTGACACCATATGATGTGATGCTTGTGACTTCCTGTTATATGACTATGACTATATGACACTTTCTCACACTCTCTTCTGTGTAGTAAGTCCAAGATAAAAGAAAAAAAAAAAGAAAAGAAATATAAATAATGACTTAGCCATTTTGCCAAGTCATGACACTATTCCCCTCTTAAGTTTCCTTGTTCCAAGGAATTTTCTATAACAGTATAGGTCAATCATGTTGCCTATTTTGTCGTTGTCTTCCTCTGTCCATTCTTTAACTCCTGAATTTTCTTCCTTGATTTCTTTTTCCTCTGTAATTGTTTCCATTTTTCTTTTTCCTGATTGCCTTCCTTTTTACTATCTCTAATTCCTTTCCAACCTTCCCCAATATTCTTGATTATATCTTTTATCCAACCATCTGAATAGTTTTCTTACTATAAATCTTTCTGGCAATTCTCTCCTTCTAAACGTTCCTTCTTTATATTCTTATCTTGCTACATCTTCTATATCTTGTTGATATTCCTTTTTGAACTCCTTGATTGCTTCTTTTGCATTCTTTAAGTTCTCCCTTTCTTCCCATGTATCTAACTCTACTGTAAATTCTTTCTAGTGTACCAAGTATTTATCCTTCCCTCTAACATATTGCTTATTCAGAATCCTCTCTATCTCCTATTCTTCTTCCTCTTCAATTATTACTAGAGCTGGTTGCTCCTTCTTCTGTCCTTCCACTTGCCCTATATATTTATATATCCTACTAACATTTACTACTGGATGTATCTTTACTATATTAGGTAGTTCTAATTCTACTGCATTCAGTGATATAATCTTCTTAATTTTGTAAGGGCCTATAAATCTCTCTGTCAACTTCTCTGTCCTCCTTCTCACTATTTGATATTTCAAGTCCTTAGTACTAAGCATCACTAAGTCCCTTACTTTGTAGTCATCAACTTTTGCTCATTTCCTATCTGCATATTTCTTCATCTCCTCTTGTGCTTTTTCTAGCACTGTCTTTGCTTCCTCTTGAATCTTCTTTATTTTCTCCACAAATTTTTCTGTTTCTTTATATTTTTCTTTCTTTCTTCTCTCGAATCCCATCCTTGGGTTTTGTCTATAATTTGCCTTAAAAGGCAACATTTTAGTACTTGAGTGCATTTTATTATTATATACAAACTCTGCCATTCCCAGCCATTTTGGCCATTGTTTCTGCCTGTGATCAATGAACATCCTTAAGTACTGTTCCAACTCCTGATTTACTTTCTCTGTTTGTCCATCTGTCTGAGGGTGGAATGTCATCGACAATTTACTCTGAATCCCCAACATCTTGTTCAGCTCTTGCATTAACCCTGCTACAAATTGTGGTCCCCTGTCTGATATGATACTCTCAGGCAGACTATGTAATTTCCACACATTGTCTCTGAACAACTATGCTAGCCCCTCTGCTAATGTTTTCTCTGTAGTATATATAAAATGTACCATTTTTGTTAACCTATTAACTACTACTAAGATCAAATCATATTCCTGAGCTAAAGGTAGCTTAGTAATAAAGTTTGCTAATATATGTGTCCAAGGTTTCTCTGGAATTGAGTTAAGCATTAATTTGCCAGCTAGTTGCTTTGTGCAATTTTTATTTCACTGGCAGGCATTATATCTCTTTACATACCACTTCACTTCTTTGGTCACTCCAGGCTACCAGAAGTTCCTAGTAACCAATTCTACTGTCTTATACTGTCCTCTATGGCCTCCAATTGGCGTGTTGTGATGTAGCCTGATAATTTCTGCTCTCAATTTATCGTCTTTTGGTACATACACTTTTCCTTCTTTACTTCTCTCCATTCCTTATCTTTTAACATTTTCATCCCTGTTCTTTTCATCTCTTCTACTGCTTTTACCACTTCATCGTCTTTCACTTTTGACTTCCTTACTTCTTCTAATAGATCTACCCCATCTACTATTTGTCACAGTTGTGCTATGGACCAGTAGTCACATATTGTATGGTTTACCACTACACCAAAAGGGCGACGTTAGCAAGGCTACTTGCTAACGAGGGTCCAGCTATTTATGTAGTTCATTTGAACAGGTATTTTGTTATATCTCCATGATACTATTTAGTAGTCACTTTTCTGTGACACTATTATTTCTATTGCTTTTGTTCTTCTCACCACTAGCTGCTCTGGTTTTACTAGTGTCTCATCCTCATTATTCTTTTCTACTCTGACTTCCTAGTCTGGTCTCTTGCTCAGACTGTCTGCTTTTCCCATCTTACTTCCTAGAATGTGTTTCAATGTGAAATTAAACCTCAATAGGTATAGAGCCCATCTTGCTTATCTTCAATTTAATTTTTGTGCTTTCATAAAATATTTGAGATTTTTGTGATTAGTCCAAATCTCAAATTTAATCATTGCTCCTTCTAGGAAGTGTCTCCATGTCTCCAAGCATCTGACTATCACTAGCATTTCTTTATCATGTATCTCATAGTTCCTTTCAGTATCACTTAGAGATTTTGAAATAAAAGCAACTGGTCTCCACATTTTGTCTGAGCACTTCATCAAGAGTACTCCTCCAGTTGCATAATTAGAAGCATTTACTTTAACCCTGAATTCTTTGTCTAAATCTGGGGCTACCAATACTGGTTTCAATGTAAAGACTTCTTTGAGCTTGTCAAACGCTTGCCATTGTTCCTTTCTCCACTGCCACTTCACATCTTTCCTTGTTAAAGTGTTCATTGGTCTAGCTACTTGTGCAAAATCTTTGATGAACCTCCTGTAGTAGTTTGCAAGGCCTAAAAATTTTCTAACATCTTTCACATTCTTTGGCTTTGGCCAACTCAGCACTCCATCTACCTTCTTCTTCTCCATTTCTATCCCATTTAGTCCTATAACAACACCTAAGAACCCTATCTTTTGTACTTTCCACACACATTTCTCTGGCTTGATATACAAGTCATTCTCTTCCAACCTCTTCAAGATTTCCTCTACAATCTCATCATGCCCCTCTTCTATTTCTGTTTCTACCAATATATTGTCTATAAATGCTACGACCTTTCCTTCATTTATTAAGTCTCTTAGAATCTCGTTCATCATTGCCTGGAATGTTACTGGTGAATTTGTCATTCCAAAAAACATGACCATTGGCTCAAAGAAACTGAAATGCTCCCTTCTACTCATCTCCTTTCTTTATCCTCACATTGTTGAACCCCCATCTTAGATCTATTTTAGTGAATACTTTCTTGCCTCCTATGTTGTCGATTAGTTCTGTGATTAATGGGAGTGGGTAGTTATTTTTTACTGTCTGGTCATTTAGATTATGGTAGTCCATTACCATCCTCTTACTATCACCCTTTTTGCCCACAAAGAAAACAAGCAACATTCGACAGGATTTCAATGATCTAATATACCCCTTTCTTAGTTGATCTTCCACAAAACTCTGAACTTCTTCCCTCTCATTTTTGAATAGAGGGTAAATCCTTCCCTTTCACAGTTTGAACGTCTCCTTGAGATCTATAGTATGATCCCAAACTTTTCTTATTGGCATTCTTTCTGACTCTACCTTCCCAAACACTTTCTTCTACTCCAAAAATCTTTTTGGGACCATTTCCTTAATTTTTCTGTGGTTCTTCTATATCTCTTCCTCTTTTCCCTAATCTTCTTTGTCATCTATTGCCCATCTGACAATTTTCTCTTCTTCTAGGGTTACTACCCTTTTGACCTTTTCTTTTGTTTGACTCCTTCCACCACACAGGGACTGGCATCTCATCATTTTGACTTCTCCAGTTTCCCAATTTATCTCAGGGTTGTGTGCTGCCAACTATGGCATTTCCAGAATTACTTTTGTCTTCCCTAAGTCATATATATCTACTCTTATTCTTTCTACATGGTCTTTGTAATACACATTGTACTCTACTTGGTATGTAATGGCCCCTCCACTATTATTTGTCCCATTCACGTTTCTGACCATTATTGGTCTTTCTAATTTCTGTAGCTTGAACTCATATCTAGCCACCATTCTTTTGTCCATGAACATCCTAGTGGCACTGCTGCCCAAGAGTGCCTTTATAGTTACACCTTCATGTGTATCCAACTTTTCTACTCCAATACTCATCCACACTTCTCTTAGTATTTTGAAGGTTCTCCTGATCTCTCTTTGACTACCTCCCTCTTTGGCTGCACTTTCTGACTCTCTTGGTCGTGCACTGCTTTGCTGCGCTTTTCTATCTATGGGGCACACTGCTTTCTTCCCCTCCTTTCTTTGACATCTATACTGTTATCGATGGGCTGTGATAGCTCTTAGTGATCACCCTAGGTGGATGTTCAAGAAGAACTCAATAGAGAGTTCTTTGTTGGATTGCTTGACTACTTATACTACTTTACAAGTGGCTGTATACTACTAGTCCATGATTATGTGTCTTTTTGGAATGTTCTATGATCACATGATCTTATTACCTGATCTTATTACCTAAGTTTCCATACTATTTATATCTTGACTCCATTGTATGACTTGATATTGCAGATCAAGTGTTTAAATACACAGGAAATTATTTCCTTTTTGGGGCTCTTATAACATAGCTCCCCTTCAAGTTTCCTCATCCTGAGGAATTTTTCCATCGTTTCCAATTTTTCTCCTATCTCTTTTTCATTTCCTTTTCATATCTTTTTCTTTTCTATCCGTATAGTAGTTTTGTCATAAATTTGCAAGGTAATTCCCAGCTATACTCTTTTTTTTCTTCTAGCTCCTGTTGCCTTAGTTCTTTGGTCTCTTTCCCATACTCCCTCTCAAACTCTTCCATTAACTCTTTTGCATTCTTTAGATTTTCCTTACTTTCCCACATGTCTTCTTCTACCATATACCTCTTCCATCATACCAAGAATTTTTCCTTCTCCCTTATTGTTCTCTTGTTTAAGATTTTTTCTATTGTGAATTCCTCTTCTTCTTTGATTATGACTAGTTTTGGTGGTATCTTCTTCTGTTCCTCTACCTGTGGTTTATAGAGTCGTACTCTACTTACATTGACTACAGGATGTATTCTAATAGACTTAGGTAGTTCTAATTCTATTATGTTACTAGAGACAATTCCCTTTACTTTGTAGGAGCCCACAAAATATTCTGTCAATTTTTCTGATCTTCTTCCCTTCATCTGCCATTCTAAATCCTTTGTACTTAGTAGTACTAAGTCCCCTACTCTGTATTCCTCTTCTTTTCTTCGCTTCTTATCTGTAAACTTTTTTATTTCTTCCTGCACTTTTCCTAGTGCTGCTTTTGCTTCCTCCTGGATCCTCTTCATTCTCTCTATGAATTTTCCTGCTGCTTCATATTTCCCTTTCTTCTTTCTTCAAACCCCATCCTTGGGTCTTGACTGTAATTTGCTTTAAATAGCGATATTTTTATTGTGGCATAGATTTTGTTATTATAGGCAAATTCTATCGTTTCCAACCAATTTGGCCATTGCTCTTGTCTGTAATTGATAAAGACCCTTAGATACTGTTCCAACTCTTGGTTTACCCTTTCTGTCTATCTATCTGTTTGGGGGTGATAGGCTGTTGAGAGTTTTGTTTGAATTTCCAATAAGTGGTTCAGCTCCTTCATCATCCCTACTGCAAACTGTACTCCTCTATCTGATATGATACTCTCTGAAAGTCCATGTAACTTCCACATATGATCTCGAAACAGTTTTGCAAGTCCTTCTGCTGACATCTTTTCTGTAGTTGCTATGAAGTATACCATTTTACTAAATCAGTCGCATACTATAAGGTAGTGTCGTATTCCTGGGCTAGTGGTAGCTTAGTAATGAAGTCTGCTGAGATATGACTCTATGGTTTTTCTAGGATTGCATTGGGCATTAGTTTGCCTGCTGGTATTAAAACTCTAGACCTTATAGTTGAATATGTATTTCAACTTAAAGCCTATATCTAACACTTGATATCTTCATGCTCCTCGTCAGAGGGTCCAGTTAAGGTTTTCAGTGAAGTTATATCAGAGGAGAGATATCAACAAGACTTTGAGTAGCATCCTTGAGATTGTCCTAAGACAAGTAAGAGTACCAATTCCTTAGAGTAAGATTTTACAAAGGAAATACAGAAAGAGAGAACTTGCTGTTCCCTTCTCTTTCTGGTCTGTATTTATCCTAACTAGGTATTGTGACTATCTTACAATGTGGTAACACTAATTGTAACTATGGGTGACTAGTTAAGTAACAGTCCAGTGATGGAAACAATGAGAGTGATAAGTCGAGTCAGTGTCTAAGAATGGATTAGTCCAATGTTGTCCCATTTAGCACAAGTCCAAAAATAGAAAGGAGAAGAGATAGTCTGAGATTTCTCTAAAGAGTTCTGTTTATTCTGTGAGTCTATTGTTTCTTAGAGTCCTCAGACATTAATTACATTACTGCATAATAATGTCCTTATCTAATATTGCCAACATCTCATCTACTAGCCACTCATTATCAGACCATGGCTGATAATAGTTGTAGTCCCACTTGATGTTCATAACAGCTAGTACTTTGCTTTAATTCTTGTACCTTTGACAAGCATCACATTCATCCACGTATTTCCCTACTTCTTTTGTCACTCTTGGCTACCAGTAGTTCCTAGTGACCAACTCCACTGTCTTCTATCTTCTCCCATATTCTCCCACTGGTATATTGTGGTGCAACTATATTACTTCCCTCCTAAGTTCTCTTTCTAGTACATATGCCTTTCCTTCTTTTATTACTACTCCGTCTTCTATTTCCCACTCTTCATTCCTTAACATTTTTATTCCTGCCTTTTTTAGCTCCTCCACTGCTTTCACTATTTTCTCATCTTCTTTCTGTGCCCTTTTTATCCTTTCTCTTAAGTTTCCTTCTTCTACCATCATTTTTACTTCCTGGATCTATTCTGGCTTTATCAACATTCGATCTTCATTATCCCTCTCTACTCCTTCCTGCCAGTCTGGTCTTCTGCTTAGTCCATTTGCCTTCTCCATGCTTTTTCCTGAAACATGCTTTAATCCAAAACTAAATCGTGATAGGTATAGAGCCCATCTTGCTTGTCTATGGTTTAATTTTTGACTTGTCATAATATACTGAAGGTTTTTATGGTCTATCCAGATTTTGCATTTGAGTTTGGCTCCTTCCAAGTAATACCTCCATGCTTCTAGGCACCTAATTACTGCCAGTATCTTTTTGTTGTAAATTTCATAATTCTGCTCTGTGGCATTCAACAATTTAGAGATAAAGGCTACTGGTCTCTATTTTCCATCCTCATCCTTTGTTGACAATACTCCTCCTGTTGCATAGTCCGAGGCATCCACCTCCACTCTCATCTCTCTGTTAATATCTGGGATTGCCAAAACTGGTTCTGTGGTAAATGCTACTTTAAGTTTCCCAAATGCTTCTTCTTGTTCCTTTTCCCACTTTTATTTTTGCTCCTTTCTGACTAGCACATGTAATAGTACTGCTATTCTAGTAAAGTCTTTTATGAACCTCCTATAATAGTTGGCAAGGCCTAGGAATTTCTGTATCTCTTTGATGTTTCTAGGTGTTGGCTAGTTGAGGACTTCCTCTACCTTTTCTTTCTGTATTTCTACTCCTTTTGAACTAATTATTACCCCCAAGAATTCTACTTCCCTTATCTTCCACTTGCATTTCTCTGGTTTTACAAATAGGTTGTTTTTCTCTAGTCTTTTTAATATCTCCTCTACTAACTTATTGTGCCCTTCCTCCATATTTGTAGCTACCAGGATATCATCAATAAATGTCACTGTATCTCCTTGGTTTATAAGGTCTTAGAACAGATCATTCATCATTATTTGGAAAGTAGCAAGGGAGTTGGTTAGCCCAAAGTACATAACTATGGGTTTGTATGCTCCAATATGCATTGTAAATGCTGCTTTCCATTCATCCCCTTCCTTGATCCTGACATTATTATACCCCTACCTCAGGTCCAGTTTTATGAACACCTTCCTCTTTCCTACTCCATCCAGTATGTCTGCAATAAGTGGTAAAGGGTATCCGTTCTTTATGGTCCACTGATTTATATGACGATAGTCCTGGACTATCCTTTGTTTTCCATCTTTCTTTGCTACAAAATGTACTGGTGAAGTTTGGGGTGACTTGGAAGGTCAGATATACCCTTTTCTTAGTTGGTCCTCTACAAATGCTTGTACTTTCTCCTTTTCCTCTCTTAACAGTGAATATACTTTTCTCTTCTTTAGCACAAACCCCTCTTTCAATTCTATTGCATGATCCCAGGCCTTTTGCACTAGCATTCTTTCTGACTCTTTCTTTCCAAATATCTTTTTCCACCTCCAAAATCTCTTGAATACTAATTTCTTTAGTACCTCTTCATCCCTGTCTTTCTCTGTTTTCTTTACTACCTTTTCCTTTTTCTCTCGTTTTTTCTTTCCATATATGGGCAGACACCTCATCATGTCAGCATCTAAAGTCCGATGACTGGAATTAAGCCAACTGTCTCTTTGTTCAGAGTTTGACAAAGAGAACTCGATGGAGTTCTCGCTCATTTCTCTATTACTTATATACTTTACTACTGTAGCTATGCGCTTGTTCTCCCATGGTCCTCATGTTACCCTCGTCATGTGACCCATTGTGACTGTGACCTGTGACATGACCATCTGTGACCCTCTATCACACCATTGTGACATTGTGACAAAGTCACGTGATACTTTCCTGCACTCCATCTTGTAGTTGTAAATAAGAAAAGAAAAGAAAAGAAAAGAAATATAAATAATGACTTAGCCAATTTGCCAAGTTATGTTTACCTCCCTTTTCTCCCAATCTATTTCTGGGTTGTGGGCTGCTAGCCATGGCATTCCTAGTATCACCTCTGTTTTTCCCAAATTACATACATCTATTTTTGCTCTTTCTATGTGTCCCTTGAAGAACATGTTGTACTCGACCTAGTGTGTTATTGCTCTTCCCACATTTATTGTTCTATCCACATTTTTAACTAGGAGAGGGTTTTTTAACTTCTTCATTTTGAACCCCTTTTCCTTGGCAAAGGTTGTGTCCATAAACAGGCCTATTGCCCTGCTATCAAACAATGCTTTTACTGCTACTCCTTCATGGTTTTCTAGCTTCTCTAGCCCTACTTTCATCCATACTTCTCTTAGCGACTATAATGTATGCCACATGTCCCTTACTCTCTCAGTAGTATTGGAGAAATTTAATTTATTGCCCAATTTTTTTGGGTATAATACACTGTACAAATTGTTGGAGGCCAGTCAAGAGCTCATTGTCCTTCATTGTCTTTTGCTGACTCTTGCAGTATCTCTACTACCCTCCTCTTCTTCTATCTTTCCCAGCAATTTTTGGCTATATGGCCCCATTTCCCATACACATAGCAGGTCTTATCTCCTCCCCTTCCTCTGTTCACCTCTATTGCATTAGGGTCTCTCCTTGAACCCGTCTGATTTTGGTTGGGCACACTTGGCCCCCAGTATCCTCCACTGCTATTTTCTGCTCTCTACATAATTTGTCCCCCTCTTTTTCTATATAATCCCTCCCATATTCTCCCCTTGGCTATGTATTTCCCTTTGGGCATACTACATTCCTCCTCAGCATCCTCTCTTCTGCCCTGCTCTGCCTCTGGTTTCTATTCAATCTTACCGCTCTTTCTTACTACTCTCAAATAGTGGTTGGCAGCTCCTCTGTCTCAGCCAACTTTTTTCTGATTACTCCATTTAACCCTTTCTTGAATTCTTTGATGAGGGGTCTTCCCTTGTAGCCGCTCCCCCTAGCAACCTTTCTGAACTCTTGCATATACTCATCACATGTTCTTCCCTCCTGCTCTATTGTCCTCAGCTGCTCAATCTTTCTTTCTTCCTTTGATGTTTCTCCAAACTTATCTCTTATTTTCTTGAATAGTGCCTCCACTGTTTCTATCTCTGACTTCTCCTTGGCTAGTTCGTCTAACAGATTATCTTTCTATACTTCTATCACTTTCCCCTGCATGTATGACAATACCCAGGCAATCTGGGTTGTTATTGCTTCTCCGTTCATTTTCATTCTTAGATACAACTAAGTCGCATTAATAAATACGCATACTTTCTCCATTTTTTCACTAAATATAGGAGGTCTAGCGACCTCAACTTGGCTCCCTTGTTGTTGTTGGAGCATAGTAGATACCTGCTGTTGCAGGGTGGTGATCATAAAGAGGAGTTGTTTCTCTCTAGTAGATAGTGGTGGTTAGTGAGGGGCAGGTACTGCCAATGGTTTCCCTTGTTGCTATTGTTGTTGTTGTTGTTGGTGGGACATGGTGGGTGATGGTGATGGTGAGGGGGATAATGATTTGTATTCTTTGTTTTCCAGGGTTACTGTCTAAGGCTATGTTCAACAGGATGCAAAGTCTTCATTTGTCTAGAGTCCTACTGCCTTATTGACTACTGCCCTAATAATATTGTTATACAATTGCCTCTAAGAAGAGGACCCCTACTCTAAGCAGCTTCCTAAGGAATTACTGCCAATCTCCTGCATATACAACTCACAATGGAGCACAGCACAGAGTTTATACTAAGAAAAGCATAACAAATAGGCCCAATTACAAGATCAGGACTTGAACAAGATACCTAGACTTGGTACCTAGTCTTCTCTCTCAGTCTCTAACTGACTGAGATGTTCCCTTTATAGCTAGGGTCCGCTATCCAAGATGCTTGTGAGCACTATGCTTACTAGCAAGAGCGATGAAGAATAAGTGAGAGATGAGGCCGCGAGATGTGAGGTTACCATTGGGTATTGAGTTCTTATGTTATCAATGGGCTGTGATAGCTCTTAGTGATCACCTTAGGTAGATGTTCAAGAAGAACTCAATAAAGTTCTTTATTGGATTGCTTGACTACTTATACTACTTTACAAGTGGCTGTATACTACTAGTTCATGATCATATGTCTTTTTGGAATGTTCTATGATCACATGATCTTGCCACCTGATCAGATTACCTAAGTTCCCATGTTATTTATATCTTGACTCTATTGTATAACTTGATATTGCAGATCAAGTGTTCAAACATGTGAGAAATTATTTCCTTTTTGGGGCTCTCATAACACATACTATCTCTGCCTATTCTTGATCACCCCCTGCCTCTTATTTTTCTCCACATGACCCTTTCTCTCTATACCTTTTGTACTGCATGTATATTACTATTACTTCTTTTGTGCATCATTCTAACTCTAGTAGGTGTGCTTCCTCCAGCACCTCTTTGCCATCATGCTTCTCTGCTCTCTTTCTTAATTCTGCCACCAAACTCCTCCTCTACTCTTCTTGTTATGCTTCTCATGGCTCAGCCACACATGTTATCTCTCTTTTTTCCACTCTCCTCAATCTCCTTTCCTTTTCCTGTATTTTTTCCTTTATGGGGTATGCTGGCTTCTCCTCTTGCTGTGCCTTTTGTGGCCTTTCCACATGCACCACCTTTTTCTTCCTCATCCACAATGAGCACTCTTTGCATTTGTGCCCTTTCTCCCCACACTTAAAATACTCAACCTCTACTACCTCTACTCTTCTTATCATTCTTTCTTCTACTTTACATTGCATTACTCTACTCTTCAATGCTTCAAACTTATTTTGGAGTATTGTTACCCCTTTCTCTGCCTCTTTCTTCTTCTTGCAATTTTGGGCCAGGTGCCTGAACCCTTTGCAATCAAAACACAACTTTCCTCTCCTACCCTCAAGTTCTTCCCTCAGTTTGGTGAGGGAGTGTTTTTCTTTGAGCAAGTTGCTCATGATAAAGTTATATTGTTCCAAAGACATAGTGGTACATCTCTGGAAAAGGTTATGGAATTAATGGCGATTCTTGCTATATAAACTATGTCTGCTAGGACATAAGATCTTTACCTAGCCAGGTATCTACTGCCTTACTAACTACTGCCCTAATAGTATGGTTAGACTATCACCCAACGGATAGGATCTCTAATCTAGACAGCCTTCTAGAAGTAACTGTCACTCCTCTGTGTGTACTACTCACAATAGAGCACAGCACAAGGTTTATACTATGAAGCAATACAAGTTAACTACTAAACACCACTTGATTGCAAGGTCAGGTCTCAGTAGTAATACCCAAGCTTGGTACTACACTTCCATCCACTGTCTCTAACTGACAATAAAGTCCCCTTAAGCCAAGGGCCTAGCTATATATGGAGGTGGTTACTAATCATGATGATCAGTAACTGAGGGTTGATTTATGATGAGATAAAAGATTGAGCAAGGTCCAAGGCAGACAGTGCTCAGATGTGAATCAAGTTCTAGTATAAGAAAGCTAAACTCCAAGCTGGAATTAAGCTGGCTGCTCTTTGTTTAGCAATTGACAAAGAGAACTTGATAGAGTTCCTATTAGATTTTCTACACTACTTATACAACTACTACATAATTTGTGTACTACTTTCCCATGCCTATCATGTGACCTGTCATGTGACACCATGTGATGTGATGCTTGGGACCTCCTGTTATGTGACTGTGACTATGTGACACTTTCCCACACTTCCTTCTGTGTAGTAAGTCCAAGATAAAAGAAAAAGAAAAAGAAAAGAAAAGAAATATAAATAATAACTTAGCCATTTTGCCAAGTCATGATATTTGGGTGCCATTAAGACCATAGGAATCGTTGAAGAATTGATAGAGATATGACCAAATGAAGTTTGTGATACCTATAAGGAATTCATTTGTGCTAAAGAAAGAGACTAAGCTAAACTATTACAAACTTCATTCAGACCTATTTCTATCAATTCTTCAACAATTTCTATGGCTTTAGTGGTGCTCAAAAGCCCTTAAGAAGACCTTTTAATTAATACTAAATATGTCTCAAGGCAATCAGTAGGTAACCTCTATAATACCATACATTAAACTGCCACTATTTTGAAAACTGCTATAATCTATATTCTGCTTTTAGGGTCAACATAAGCCCTCTTTATATCACTTAGAATGACAGTGAAACAATTTTGAGACAACCAGTATCAATAGAGATATGAAGTCCTCAATGTTTACACATAAACTTACTCATAGATACTCATCTGCCTTTTATTAGAACAAAAGACAGCCTCAATATAGTGAAGTTATTGCATTTTCAAGTACAAAGGCACTACTATATGTGGAATAATAGGTAGTAGCATATAATAGTCTGTCCTAGTATACAGACTATTACAATCCTATATATAAGGACTTCTTGTCTGAGGATTGGACCTCAGACTTAGCAATATCTTTTGTCACTATCTAAACTTCACTTCTAAGCACTTTTTGAATCCAAATTCAATAACCACAAATCAGTAATTGACCATTTGTGATATAAAGTTACTATCCTACAATTGTAAGTCTGTAGGTTAATTTGCTTGTATTGAAGTTATAGACTGACACCATCTAGATATTCCTCATGATGCTGATCTTTTTACATTAATATAACATGCTTTTCATTTCTTCTGCATATAGTGATGTTAATATAATTTTTCTCTTTCTATTCTACCTCTGTAGTAACCAGGCAACTGGAGTAGAAAAGGTACCTCTCTATAAGACCTAGACTTCATATAACAACTCCCTTAGTTGTTTACCTTTATAGGTGATTCCTGAGGTAAGACTGTCTTACTTATGTTTTATACTTAGATTAACTATTCCATTGTAGATATTTTACTTAATAGGTGAATAATAGTTATCTACCTTCATAGGTGATTCCTGAGATATTTCACTTAACAGCTTGATAAAGGATGACCAAGAGTTCTAAATCAGGAGTAGAAGCTGAGCTATTAATACTGTTGCCATGTGGGACCAATATGGGCAGATCAGCCTCATTGTGCACATGAGGTGCATTGTATAGCAACTTAGCCTAGACAACTTAATTATTCTCTAAGTCCAAGTTAACAAGGAGAACTCAATAGAGTTCTCATTAGATTTTCTATACTACTTACATAACTACTACATGGTCTGTGCACTGTTTTCCCACACCCATCATGTGACTTCCTATCATTGTGACTGTGACTATGTAATAGCTATAACATGACACTTTTCCACACTCCTTCCTATGTAGTAAGTCCAAAAGAAAAAGAAAAAGAAAAAGAAATATAAATAATAACTTAGCTGTTTTGCCAAGTCATGACATATTGGCCTGGGGTAGGATTGATTGTTCCACTTCTTTGAGTTGCTCTGTTAAGACTCTAGACCTCATAGTTGAATATGTGTTTCAACTTGAAGCCTATATCTAATACTTGATATCTTCATGCTCCTCGTCAGAGGGTCCAGTTAAGGTTTTCAGTGAAGTTATATCAGAGGAGAGATGTCAACAAGACTTTGAGTAGCACCCTTGAGATTGTCCTAAGACAAGTAAGAGTACCAATTCCTTAGAGTAAGATTTTACAAAGGGAATACAAAAAGAGAGAACTTGCTATTCCCTTCTCTTTCTGGTCTGTATTTATCCTAACTAGGTATTGTGACTATGTTACAATGTGGTAACACTAATTGTAACTATGGGTGACTAGTTAAGTGATAGTCCAGTGACAGAAGCAATGAGAGTGACTGTCACAAACTTCATTCAGCCATATCTCCATCAATTCTTCAACAATTTTCATAGTCTCAAAAGCTATGGAAAGCCCTCAAAAAGACCTTTCAATCAATGCCATTCATGTCTCGAGATGATCAATATTAGTTGAGATATTAAGCAGATCAACTAGTAACCACTATATTACTGTTTATTAAATCGCTAATATCTCAGAAACTGCCACAATTGATGCTTCAGTTCTAGGCTCAGCAGAAGCCTTCTTCATAATGCTCAGAATAAGCCTAGAACAATCTCAAGGCAATTAATATTAGTAGAGATATGAAGGCCTCAATGTTTGCACATGGACTTTATTAATTACCCATAGATAGTCATCTGTCCTTTTCTTAGAATAAAGGACAGCCTCCAT
>Ga0153958_1000021_pt1 | contig 29291 bp, 24 predicted proteins | sample TSFL042MetaG_FD_104719 | JGI IMG/M metagenome (GOLD analysis project Ga0153958, IMG submission 104719) | Attine ant fungus gardens microbial communities from Florida, USA - TSFL042 MetaG | ecosystem: Host-associated > Fungi > Mycelium > Unclassified | place: USA: Florida, Wekiwa Springs... | reverse complement strand
TGGAGACGCCTTCATAATGCGAGGGCGAGAAGCAAGTACCACTCCTTCAAAAATAGGAGTGTTAGCAATCACAGACTCAACTTGAGCCTGTGTAATAGGAAGCAAAGAGTTGTTGCCCCAGTAGAGAACACCCAAAATCTTCAGAAAGGACTTGGACTGCGGCAGACGAGGCTCTACCACAGTACTAGCAGCCAAGCCAGCGACTTTCTTAAGCCACTGCTTGATCACCTCCAACTCTGCTGCTGATGCAACAAAGTTAGTAGACATGGATATTCTATCCCATGCCTTGCGCACTGACTCAACTCTAAGTTTGGAGTGAGCCTCAACCAAGCCCCTATTACAGGACTCAACTGCAGTAACAGCATTTGCCACAACGACCTCTGTAGTGGGAGTGTCAAGTGGAATCAACACTTGGTGCCTAGTAGGCCCATGCGTTGTCATCTTGGATGCCCTTGAGGCACCAGAATGAACTGCATCTCCCCTGTTTGGAGAGGCACTAGCACCAAAGCCAGATTGGTGCATGGCTAGGACCTTCTCCATAGGAAGGTCGGGAAACATATTACGAAGACGAAGAAGGCTCTCATACTCTGGGTGAGCAGAGGCTGGAGCAAACCTTGGAGTGGACTGGGGGTTTCTACTGCGAGCCGCTTGGGCAAAGGACTTAGGAGCCTGCTTGGGCACCTGGGGTTTGGTGGCCACCTTCGCGGGGGTGGGCTTAGTGGTAGCCGTCTTGGCTGGTGAAGGTGGAGGAGGTGCTCTCAACACCACTGGAGTAGGAGTAGGCACATTCTGGGAAGGTGTAGAGAGGTTAGTAGAGGGAGAAACTTTGCCCTTGCCCTTACTCTTTTTGTTAGTAACAGTAGTGAAGGGAGCTTCCTCTACTGCTGGTTGATCAACTGCCATCTCATTATCTAGAGATGGCTCCTGGGGTAAGTTAGGACCATAGAGAGTCCTCATAGCCTCTACAAGTGAAGGAGAATTAGGCTGAGGTGAGACCTTAAAATAATCTTACCCTGCTGCAAATACAGTTTAGAACAGGTGCCACATAATGGAACCTGCTTCTAAGATAGGAGGAAACTGTTCAATGGGATGGCTTCCAATAGGATATTTCTGGATGAAGTGTACAATGTGCAATACAGACAACACAAGGACTTTGGCATCATTTTCTAAATAGCCAAAGTAACTAGACAAGAATGTAACATGGTGTTCACCATCCCATAAGTCACAATCATATATGACATCATGTGTGATAATGTCACTTATCACGGGTTGTGACACCTAAGGTAAACTGTCACTGTCACGAATGACTAATGTGTCATAGTCACCTCTCACATCACAGGTGCCTGCCACTGCACTGCTACCCTCCACTTGGGAGGATGACTCAGCTATTCCATGGTTTGGGCCATGAGGCATCAAACTAGTTGACAAAGGGGCCTGGGGAACAGAAGTCACCCCAAAGGCAAGGCCCCTACTCTTCTCAGCAAAAACTTGGTCATCCCAACTCATAGAATGTGTTCTCTCTTTAGGAACAGAGGGAGAGGGAGCAGCAGGGAGCTAGAGAGGGGTAATTTTATGAGAGAGCTTACCTGTAATGATCCTAGAGGCAGTAGGTATTCTGAGACTAGGGCTAACCTCCTCCTCTTCACTTTCCTTTTCCTCAGAGGAAGAAAAGAGCTCAGGAGATGTATTCCTAGAGATCTCAGCAGCTGAGACACTCCTGGAGGAGCGTCTAACAGTGTGATAAGCACAAGAGCATTCTCTGGGATAAATGTGTTTACCAGCCCTAGAGCTGGCACAAGAAATAAGGTTGAGTGAGTCTAGAGACTCACCAATACTAGTAGGAGTAGCCTGGGGGCCAGGGGGACGAGCATTGGTAGCAGATGATTTATTCTGAATATTTGATTTAACCATGGTAGTAGTTAAAGGAAAAGAAGGGATGCAATACACTGTTGGTCTTGTTACACAATTTGGAGCCAATCCTAGTGTGGCTTATTTAGAGGCCACTAAGCACATTCTAAGATACTTAAAGGACACTGCTGACTACTGTTTGGTACTAGGGAAATGAAAAAAAGGTTTCTTTGACTTAGTAGGCTAGTCTGACTCCAACTGGGCTCAAGATACAAGCAATTGCAGGTTAACCAGCAGATTTATATTCGATATTACAGACAGTTCAATTGCCTGGTCCTCCAAGAAACAAAATATGGTAGTGACTTCTTCTGTGGAGACTAAGTATATTGTATCTACGAATGCCACCAAGGAGACTGTATGACTTCACACTCTCTTAACTGAACTCGACTTTCCTCCAACTTAAGCTACAATTATATATGCAGACAACTTAGAATGTATTGTACTTGCAAACAACCTAGTATCTCATTCTTGAGCCAAGCATATTAATATCAAGTATCATTTTATATGCAAGAAAATTAAACGCCAAGAAATCAAACTCAATTATGTGTTTACTAAGAACATACTCATAGATATTTTTACTAAGGCTCTCTCTAGGAAAGCCTTTGAGAAATTTTGTGCCCAACTGGGTATACTTCCACCAGACTGATGTTATAATGAGTGAGAGTATTAAGGAACCATAGTTGGGAGTGTTATAATATTTGCTATGTCTCCTGAAAATTTTCTTAATCATCTGCTTACTCACTTTTGATCTCTTCTAACTACGAGTACTCCACTGTGTTGGAGTTTTTACATTCTATGATAAATATGTGCATACTTACAATCTGGTATTTAGATAGTTACTTTGTATCCCTGAGATTCAGTCTTTGTCTCTAAATCTCAGGTGTGTATTCTATTTTCTCACTTCCTCAATATACTTAGTTTTTGTCTCTGAATCTCAGCATCTTGAGTAATGCACTGCACAAATATTCAAATATATTCTCCTTCAATGTAAAACTGTAAACAATTACTGATAACTTTTTTAATAATTTTGCCTATAGTATTAAGTAGGACAATGGAATGAAATAATTTGGGGGTATTGTAAAAGTTCTTATTGGATTTGGATATAACAACTAATATGGCTTTCTTGAGGTGGAAGAGCTAGAATTCTAACAAATATATATGTTAGTAATATGAACTATCTTGCTAAAAGTACTTAGTTATAGCATCTTTGAACTCTTGGTTGGTGAACAGTGGCCATTTGATATTGTTAAGTTAAGATAGCTCATCTAGAAATCTAGTATTGATTCTACAATTTTCTACTAAATTGTATGAGCTGTGTAGTGTATTTTATAAAAAGTTGAGTATGTTGTATGATTGGCCCTTAAGCATAATAGTCTCAATAGCAGAGAGGGATTTTTTCTTAACCTAGTTCATGAGATCCCAGGGTCTTTTGTTCAATGAGGTGATTTTGTGTATTTTATGATAGCTACTAAGGTTATTAGTATAATCCTAGTTTCACCACTCCTTAGAGTATTTTGTGATATACCTTAGTTTAACATGTTTTGTCCAAGCTTTATTGAAGATATATGCTAGCTAATTAACATACCCTTGTAGGTTTTCCTAGTTTGTGATAGACAAGGTATCAAGGTGTTTTATATTGCATTTGTGTCATAACTTGGCAAAATGGCTAAGTCATTATTTATATTTCCTTTTTCTTTTCTTTGCTTTTAAACTTACTATACAAGAGAGAGTATAGGAAAGTATCATGTCATAAGTGTCACACAATCACAGTCACATGATAGGAAATCACAATGTCATATCACATTGATGTCACATGATAGGTCATATGATGAATGTGGGAAAGTAGTGCATAGACTATATAGTAGTTGTATAAATAGTATAGAAAATCCAATAGGAACTCCATTGAGTTCTCCTTGTCAACTTGGACTTGGAGTGGGCTTAAGTTGTCTTAGCTAGAGTCTTATACTAAAACTCAATTCCACTTTGCAAGCACTATTTGCCTTGGATCTTGCTTATCTTTATTCTCATTTTCTATTTACTCTCAGCCAGTGATCATTACAATCATCAGCCATCTCCATATATAGCTAGGCCCTTGGTTTAAGAGGACTTTGCAGTCAGTTAGGGACTGCAGGTAAAGATATGGTACTAAACCCAGGCATCATGTTCTAAACCTGACCTTACAACTGGGTGGTGTTATTAGTTACTGTTTTTTAGTATAAACCTTGTGCTATGCTCCATTATGAGTGGTACATGCAGAGGAGTGATGGTTATTTCTAGAAAGTTGTTTAGAGTAGGGATCCTCTCCTTAAGGTGATTGTATAACCCTATTATTAAAGCAATAGTTAGTAGGGCATTAGGCATCTGGCTAGGTGAAGATCTTACACCCCAATAGACATAGAAGTATATAAGCAAGACTCAACATTATCTCCATATCAGCACAATGTCTCAATAACAATATAATAATCTCATGAGCACTATACTCAAAAAAAGCATACCCTTGCTAAATTAAGAGCAGAATTGAAAGGACAAAAGAGAAAAATCTGTTGGTATTGCAAGAAGTTCAGGCACCTGGCCTGAAACTGCAAGAATCAAAAAGAAGAAGAAAAGAGAAAATCAGTCTCTCAGAATAAATTTGAGGTATTGTCAAGTAGAGTAATGCAATATGGGATAAAAGAAAGGATAGTAAGGAGACGAGAAACAGTGGAAGTAGAGTATTTCAAATGTGGAAAGAAAGAGCACAAGTGCAGGAAGTGTTCTCTTTGGAAGGGAAAAAGGAAGATGCAAGTAGTAGAGGAAACAGCATATGTGACCAGGCCATAAGAAGTATAGCAAAAGAAGTAAAGAAAAAGTCTAGTGTATGTCCTACAATAGAAAGCACAAAAGCACTATGGAGAGGGCATCCCAGATGAGGCATGTCTGTTAGAGCTAGGGTAGTATACAGAGGAGGTAATAGTATTATATGTGAAATGTGAAAGGTGCAAACAGAAAAGATACCATATGAAGGAAAATAGAGAATAGAGGGTGATCTCAAACAGGTAGAAATAGTGTAGATGCCAAAAAAGGAAGGAGAGGAAAGTAGCATACCCCAAAGAGGGAAAAGCATAGTAGAGCAGCACACAGGCAAGAGCTCTGGAAGACACAGCAAAAGAGGGAGATAAGCAAAGGAAGGTCAGGCAAACCTTCAAAATGCTAAGAGAAGTATAATTAAGTATTGGGATAGAAAAGATAAATATCTATGAAGGGATCACAGTGAAAGTGCTCTTGGATAGTAGTGCAACAGGGATGTTTATAGATAAAAGGACAGCAGCAAAATATGGGTTTAGGCTGTAAAAACTAGAGAGGCCAATAATGGTCAGAAATGTCAATAGAACAAACAACACTGGGAGAGCTATTATATATTAAGTAGAGACAAATATATACTATAAAGGCCATGTGGAAAGAATGAAGATAGACATGTGCAATTTGGAAAAAACAAAAGTGATATTGGGAATGCCTTAGTTATAGGCACATAACCCAAAAATCAATTAGGAGACAAGAGAAGTCAAAATAATGAGATATCTACCCTTGTATAGTAGAATAAGCAAGAAAGAAAAGTTGGAAGAGAAAAGAGGATAGTAATTCTAGAGAAAGTGTCATATTCTGGAAAAATGATAATTATGTAATTTATTTCTCCTAATAATTCTCCTAAAAAATAATAATAGTAGGATAACATAGTAGACTACTCTCCTTCTATTCCAGACTTTCTATAAGTACTGTGTAGTTACAGTGTAATTCCTCAGTTTGTAAATTAACATTATCTAGTCCTAACCCTCTTCTTGTCTACTCTGGATTTCTAAGTTCACTTCCTTAGGACCTCTTCTCTGACAAATTCCCTTCACTCTGAAATACATGATCACCTCATGACTGGAGACTGGGATGCAACACATAAGTTAAAGCCAAGGTCATTCATCAAAGTCATACTCTACTCTAACATCTTTTACTTTTCATTGGAGTCTTTCTTTGAAGTTTATACTATTGTTAAGTAGTATTCTTTTCTGATATAGTATATTACTCTGTTTCTGGAGAGTACTTTTATTTATTACTTTGCTTCTCCATCTTCCATAATTCTATCCTTGACAAAGTTAAATAGAATGTGAGGAATTGAAAGTAAATTGTTAACAATATTTTACCCACAGATAGATAGATAGATAGGAAGGGTAAACCAAGAGTTAGAGTAATACTTGAGAATATTCATTGATCATAGGTAGGAGCAATAGCCTAAATAGTTGGGAATAGTGGAATTTGTATATAATAATAAAGTACACTTGAGTACTCAAATAACATTTTTTAAGGCAAATTATGGGCAAGATCCTAGGATGGGATTTGAGGAAATAAAGAAGGGGAAATACAAAGAAGCAAAGAAATTTGTTGAGAAGATAAGAGAAATACAAGAGAAAGTAAAAGTAGTGCTAAAGAAAGCATAAGAGGAAATGAAAAGATATGCAAATAGGAAGAGAGCAGAAGTTAACAATCATAAAGTAGAGGACTTAGTTATGCTTAGTACTAAGGACTTGAAATATCAAATAATCAGAAAGAGAACAAAAAAGTTGACAAAGAGATTTGTTGGTCCTTACAAAGTAAAAAAGATTGTATCATCTAACACAGTTGAATTAGAGCTATCTAATACTATTAAAATACATCCAGTAGTTAATGTTAGTAGAATACAAAGATATGTAAGGCAAGTAGAAGGACAGAAAAGGGAGCAACCAGCTCCAGTAATAATAGAAGGGTAAAAAAGTGAGAAGTAGAAAGGATTCTAAATAAGCTGTGAATAAGAGAAAAAGACAAGTATTTGGTAAGATGGAAAGAATTCACAGCAGAGTCAAATACTTAGGAAAGAAAAGAGAACTTAGAAAATACAAAAGAGATAGTAGAAGAATTTGAAAAGGAATACTGGTAAGATATGGAAGATATAAGAGGGCAAGAAAGAGAAGAGAGAACGTTTAGAAGGAAAGAACTACCAAAAAGGTTTATAGCAAAGAAATTATTTGGGTGATCAGATAAGAGATATAACAAAGAATATTGGAGAAGGTTAGAACAGAATTGGAAGTAATAGAAAGGAGGAAAAAGAAGACAAATCTTAGAGACAATCAAAGAGAAAGAAGAAATCAAGCAAAAGAACTCAGAAATTAAAGAATGGACAGAAGAAGATGAGAAAGAAATAGATAACATAGTTGACCCATATTATAAGTTGTAAAAATCCTTAGGACAAGGAAACTTAAGAGAAGAGTAGTGTTATAACTTGGCAAAATGGCTAAATCATTATTTATATTTCCTTTTTCTTTTCTTTTCTTTTGGACTTACTACACAGGAGAGAGTATAAGAAAGTGTCATGTCATAAGTATCATACAGTCATAGTCACATGAATAGGAAATCACAATGTTACATGATGGGTCACATGATAAGTATAGGAAAGTAGTGCACAAACCATGTAGTAGTTGTATAAGTAGTATAGAAAATCCAATAGAAACTCCATTGAGTTCTCCTTGTTAACTTGGACTTGGAGTGGGCTTAAGTCATCTTGGCTAAAGTTTTACACTAAAACTCGATTCTACTTTGCAAGCACTGTCTGCCTTGAACCTTGCTCATCTTTATTCTCATTTCTTATTGACCTTCTTATTGCTGTTCTTTTTAATAAATTGAATAGTAATATCAATGTTTTTTTCTTTTATATCTATTTCAATGACAAGTAGAACATGATTGAATGATTTTTATAACTTGGAAAAGAGGGTGTATTTGCCAAAACTGAGTTATTAGATGTTATAAAAACCAAATCTAGAATGGAGTTAAAATCATATGAGTTGTTTGCATATCTTTTAGGACCTAGGTTTAAAGAAGTTCAAGTTCTAATCCTAAACTATTAGCAATAGTAAGAAGGTCCTTAGTATGGGGTAAGTAATAGTGAAAGTTTAGGTCCTAATCTCTATCAAAGTAAATGTTGATTATGAAATTGATGTTCTGGCTGTTGTGGAATACAAGAATATTAATATTGCAATGGTTTATAAAATCAGAGCAAAGGGAAAATCTTAAGGATTAAAAGGAGCAAAAGAGAAGTTAATAAGCAAATAGAAAAGGCAGTAACAGTCCTCAATTGCATACTAAAGGGTTTGTGGGGAAAAGAAGAAAATAGAGATATCAAAAAGAAATTAAAATATAAAGTGTAGCTTATTTGTAATATAAAAATAGATAAAATGATTGTAAATTCAATCTAGATCCTCCTCACATAGTGTCCCTACAATATCTACCTTTACACACCATAATAAGCTCACTAGCAAAATAGTCAGTAAACTACTCTTAGGCCTTACCATACTCAATCAAGCCCTCATTTATACTTCCACAACTAATCTTATGGATGTAATACAGTCTGAGTCAATGATTAGCCAGGCTTTTCAAGCCTGCTACTCCATAGAAGGTTATCTAAGCAACTACTGTATCTTGCCTCTTGAAAGAATAGAGATATATAATAAAAACTTTGACTAACTCAACCTCTTACCAAGATTACTCCTTATTCTTACATACTCAAGAGAATCACATTTACAACCTCAAGAGCTTCTAAGATAAAGGTAAGGACCAAGAAGGCTCCTCTATTAATCTCTACTCTGAGAAATATATTAGAATATTACAAATATTGGAAACTCAATTAAAAATGAATAAAAAAAGAAACTTCTTCTAGTTTCTCCTCCATGATGTCACCATGTGGACAGATGTTACCTTCCTGTTCTTTATACTTGTTGGCCATGACTATGTGATCTTGCTCCACCTCTATACTTTACTCCTGCCTAATATCCTCTAATCTTTGAACTGGCTTTTTTTTACTCTAAATACAATCTAGAAATATGTGCCAATATATACAAACATCATCAATAAGTTTGTTGTTTGATGGTATGTTCATGTTAGTGCAATGTCATGACTTGGCAAAATGGCTAAGTCATTATTTAATATTTCTTTTCATTTTCATTTCTTTTAGTTTCTGATTATTATTTTTCTTTTCTTTTATTTTCTTATTGATGGACACATGAGAGGAAAGTGACTCATAGGGAAGTGTGGGATAAAAGGAAGGGTTAGGGTTACTCTTCATGTATAAATAGTGTAGAGAATCTAATGGGAACTCTGTTGAGTTTTCTTTGTTAATTACTGAACAAAGAGCAGTTGGCTTTATTCTAGCTTGGAGTTTAGCTTTCTTACATGTAAGTCTTGACAACTTAGAACTCCTACAGTAGATATAGATAAGAGAAGAACTCAATGAAGTTCTCTATTGTATTTTATATACTAATACTATTTCCATATGATCTATGCACTAAAGTCTTGTGGTCACATATTCTTCTGTAATATCCTACAATTATATGATCTAGTCATGTGGTATAGTTTACCTAAATTTTCTATGTTATTTATAGTTCAATCCCATTATATGTCTTGAAATTACAAACTAACTATTCAAATGTATAAAAAGTTATTTGCTTTTTGAGCTCCTCATAACAGTTTACTTTTTAACTGAGTCTAGTAGTAATAGGATCACTGGTCACTGATAGACTTTTGATCTATTGTCTTGGTATCATATTAGTCTAAGTTTGCTCTAGATTAAAATTATACCAAAGATATTCTTGAATTTCTAAGTTCTAGAGTATTAACATTAATAGTTTGTTTTATGCTAGCTTATTAGTCTTGTCTTCCAAGGTATATACTATTTTAGTATATAATAGCTCAACAACTATCTAATAGAAGTACCCAATCTTAGGTTTAGATTATGTTTAGAACTTGTAAGAGATCTTTAGAGTAGGTTCTAATAGTGAAATTCAGGGGTATAATTTGTATTTCATACTATATTTACTGGTGGCATAATAGCATAATAGACATTTGTTAATATAGGTAATGACTTGAGAATAGTTTTTCTTAAATAAGTTATTTTGGATAAAAAATGTCTATTCAAAATAATATAAAGTACTATATACTAGGTCATTATTGGGGTTAGTATAGCTCAGAATATAACATAAGAGAAACTTAGGAAATTCTTAAATAAATATTATATCTAAGAGATTTTTCTATATTTCTAGAATAAAATTGGTAAGAATTTTGTTTTTTCTAACATTCTAGGAATATATGTAAAGGTTGTGCTTAGTCATTGGTTATTGTTATCTATAGTTAGGCAAGTTGGATTAGCTTTGATTTTTAAGACTTGAGCTTTTTTTATATGCTATTCATAATTGAAGCAGAACAAACATTTGTTATTATTGGCTATGTGATCTCCTTTGCAGGTAATATTTAGTGACTTAGCCTAGATGACTTAATCACCCTTTAAGTCCAAGTTGACAAGGAGAACTTAATAGAGTTCTTATTTATTTCATGTATATTACTTATACAACTACTACATAGTTTGTGCACTATTTTCCCATACTCCTTATATGACTTGGTTATATGACATGACACTGTGACATTCTATTTCATGTGACTGTGACTATGTGACATTTATGATATAACACTTTTCTATACTTTTTATATGTAATAAGTCCAAAAGAAAAGAAATATAAATAATGACTTAGTTGTTTTGCTAAGTTATAACATAATACACTTGAAGGTATAAGGACATGGTTCTCCCTATCTTGTTTCAAGTCTAGGTAGGTTAGTTTTAGGATTAGCTTTACAACACTATACCATGTCTTTATGGTATTTGAGTTTATAAGAGCCATTGTATTTCTGGCATTTTGAGCCATGAGCTTTATATAAAAATGTAAAGTAGTTCTATTTTCAATGGTTGTGACATTGTGGGACACTAGGGCTTATATTGGTGTCTCTGATAGTAGTGATATATTGGCCATAGTTGAAGGAGTAGTTAATTAAAAGCTTAGCTTTGGACCCATTCTAAGAATCCCATATATCTAGCTAGATAATAACTATGTTTGATTTGGGGAATACTTTGATAACTCTCAGTTTTGATGCTAAAGAGATGTTCTTGAAAATTTTAGTATACTTGATGAGGTTAATAATCTCTTTGCTCATGATTGCCTTACTACTGGGCTGAATATACAGGATATCTATGATTTTGAGGTAAAATTTGGATTAGAGAAAGTAGGAGGCTGAAATATTGTTGTTATTAATGCCTTCAATTGACTTGAAGTGTTGCTCAATGATAGTGAGATTACTAGGTACTGGGATATTATTGGTAATGATAGAAATACTGCCTGAGAAAGAACAGATATATTCAGTGCATGTAGTTGATTTAATATTTTTTAATAACCCATTCATAAGGCTGATATGAGTACTAGCATCTCTCATAACCATCTCAACATGCTGTTCAAAAAGGAAAATGATAGCCTGTTTTCTAAAGGGGCCTTTAGTAGTAATTTGGATTTTTTACCTTTGTTGGTTAGTTTAGAAAAGGTCATGTTATGAATTTGTATTATTTTTTGTCAGGTAATACTGGGAAGGCTTTCTTAAGCTTGAGGATGTTGGTTGCTAATGTTATGACTTGAGCAAATGGTTTGACTGGGAATGTATTTGTATTACTATTGTTTTTTTCAGTAGAGTAGTTTTGACCCCTATTAAGTTGCTTCTTAGTGGAACATGAGGGAATCAGAAAAGAGACCCTCTTGATAGAGTTAGTATTAGAGTTCTTTGGATGTGGACAAGGAGGTTTGTTTTGGACAAACTGCAATATGATTTTATCTCAGATAAAGGTTTTTTCCACTGTATTGAGCTGATTCCAGTTAGATTCAAAAATAGCAGAGATAAAGGTCCATGCTGATTTGCTAAAGATATCCAGTTAAGAGATGTTATTGCTATTACAACCTTTGAGATTTCTCTTCTTGAGGAAAAAGACCATATATAGGAGCAAGTAAGCTATATTGCAAATATCACTTTGAAGGAATTTGTTGGTGCTGAAATCACTATCCCATAGATTAGGATCAGCTAGAACATTAGTGCTATACAGAATAATAGCTGAGAGAGAGGGTTCTATGGAGATATTATTGTAAGTTGGAGTAGAGTTAAGTGCTCTCTCATTGCTAACATATGCTAGCTGTGATGCTGGGAGTGAGAAGTTGAAAGAAGAACTACTAGTGTCATAGGCTTGGGATAAGTCTATGAGAGAGAAAAAAGAGCTATGAGGCTCTCTTGTACTTACTTATAACATTGGTTAGCTGCATTATATATTGACAATAGTGTTAGCAGGCCTTTTGAGGGTACATTCAAGGTTGCTAGAGTCTATTTTTATGTCTGTATTTATAGTATTGGAATTTGTTATTCTATGCTTAGGTACTACTATTAGTAATGGAAGTAAGAGTGAAAGAAGTATTTGGTTCCCTAGCATAGCCATCCACTAGATAATCATTATTGCTGACATAATCATTCTATGGATTATTATTATGAGATTTTCATCTAGGTCTCTAGCTTAGCTTAATCCCTTTACTTATTCTGTATTATTAAGATTGTGTTCAAGTTAGTTTACTATGCTTTCTTTCTATAACAGTCTGCAAAATAGTAAATAGTGTTATTTATGAAAGGTTACTATGCTCTCTTTCTCCAACAGTCTCCTATTTTGACTTATTTCTCCATCTCTCAAATTATAAGAAAAATCAATCTCAAGTCTATTGTTAAATACATATATAATCTATAATTTAATACTATTGAATACTTCTTTATATACTACATTAAGTGTTTTTCTACTCTCTTGGCTTTGCTCTGAAAAAAGTTAAAAGATGAAGTATATTCTTGAAAAGACCACATAAAGTTGTTCATAGAAAGATACTAATGTTTGCAAATTAACTCCCACATGTTTCACTGACTGTTTTTGAGACTTATTAATAGTCATAGCAAAGGCCAGTCTGACTGGGAATTAAAGTCTCTTGAGTAGCACAGACAATGTTTCTGCATTAGTGTCATGACTTGGCAAATCGACTAAGTTATTATTTATATTTCTTTTCTTTTCTTTTATTTTTCTTATCGATGGATGCATGAGATAAAAGTGACTCATATGGAAGTGCGGGACTTTAGTGTAAGGTTAGGGTCAGACATTTGTATAAGTAGAATAGAAAATCCAATGGGAACTTTATCGAGTTCTCTTTGTCAAATGCTGAACAAAGAGCAGTTGGCTTAATTCTGGCACGGAGTTTGGCTCTCTGATATTAGAACTCGATTCCACATTGCAAGCACTATCTGTCTTGGACCCTGCTCAATCTTTATCTCACTCTCAATCAACTCTCAGTCGCTGATTATCACGATTAGTAATTACCTCCATACATAGCTGGGCCCTTGGCTTAAGGGGACTTTGCAGTCAGTTAGGGACTGTAGGTGGAAGTGTAGCACCAAGCCTGGGTGTTATCACTGAGACCTGACCTCGTAAACGGGTGGTGTCTAGTAGAATACTTGTCCTTTTCTTGGTATAAACCTCATGCTGCACTCCATTGTGAGTTGGTACACGCAAAGGAGTGACAGTTATCTCTTAAGGAGCTGTCTAGATTAGAGATCCCATCCGTTGGGTGATAGTCTAACCATAGTATTGTGGGGGTAGCCTTTGGGCTACCTGCATAATAGTGTGTGCTTCATCATCTTATTCTATTTCTATTTCAATTCTATTATATAATTATGTAATTATCAATAGTAAAAGTGATGCGACATAAAAATAATATAGATCCTTTTACCTAAAACCACAAAACTCTAAGACTACTTTCCCCTCCAAACTCATTATCCTTCCCACAGTATTAGGGCAGTAGTAAGTAAGACAGTAGGTATTTGGTTGGGTGAAGATCTTGCGCCCCAACAGACATAGCAATAAGTAAGATCAAATCATTAACTCTGTACTCCCCTTGAGACGTTATCATTATGTCTCAAGAACAATACAATTCATTGATGAGCAGTCTGCTCAGAGAGAAACGCGCCCTTGCCAAACTGAGGGTAGAATTAGAAGGAAGGAAAGGAAAGTTGTGTCGGAGTTGCAGAGGGTTCAGGCACTTGGCCTGAAATTACAGGAACAGAAAAGATGAAGAAAAGGGGACAAAGATGCCTCAAAATAAATTCAAAATTTTAAGGAGTCAAGTAATGCAGTGTGGTGTGGAAGAAAGAGTAGTAAGAAGCACAAGAACGGTAGTTGTAAGGTGTTTCAAGTGTGGAAGGGAAGGACACAAATGTAGGGAATGTCCTCTATGGGAGAAGAAGGTGAAAAGGGTGGCACGTCCCAATGGAAGAAAGGCGCACCAAAAAAAAAGAAGACTGGCGTGTCCTATTAGGGAAAAGGCACAGGAAGGAAAGAAGAGGTTGGGGAGGATGAAAGGAGAAAAGGCAGTGTACCCTGTAAAGGAAGAAGCGCAGCAAAAGGAGTGGAGGAGAAGTTTGTGGAAGGATCTGAGGAAGAGGGCAGAATAGTACTGTGGACCGACAGTGCCATGAGATGCAGAGTTATGGGAGTTGGGGTGGCGTGGCCAAGGGGCTGTCGTCACGTATTTGAAGTGCCTAAGATGTGGCAAAGGAGGATGTTATGTGGAAGACGATTGGGGGCAAGGAGTGCTTCCCTATTGGAAGAGAGAGAAGATAAGTTGGTGTGGGTGCAAGGGAGGAAAGGAACAGAGCAGCATGCGAGCAAGAGACTTGAGAGGCACAGCAAGAGAGGGAGGTAGTCGAAAGAAGGTCAGAAGAACCTTCAAAATGTTGAGAGAAATGTGGTTGAATATCGGAGTAGAAAAGATAAATACGCATGAAGGCGTGATGATTAAAGTGCTCTTAGATAGTGGCACAACGGGGATGTTTATGGATAGACAGATGGCAGCTAGGCATGGGTTCAAGCTGCAGAGATTGGAAAGGCCATTAATGGTCAAAAATGTGGATGGGACTGTGAATAGCAGAGGGGCCATTACATACCAAGTAGAGTGCAATGTATTTTATAAAGGCCATATGGAAAGGATGCAGATAGATGTCTGTGACTTAGGGAAGACTGAGGTGATATTGGGTATACCTTGGTTAGCGGCCCACAACCCAGAAATAAGTTGGGAGACAGGAGAAGTGAAGATGACAAGATGTCCACCCCTGTGTGGCGGGAAGAGTCAGAAGAGCAAGAAAAAGGAAAAGATCAAGATGATGGTTACAGAGGAAGAAAAGAAAATCATCCGTTGGGCGATAGACAACAAAGAAGACTGGGAAAGAAAAGAAGAGATAGAAGAGGACCACAGAAAAATTGAGGAGATGGTCCCGAGAAAGTTTTTAAAGTGGAGGAAGGTATTTGGGAAGGTAGAATCTGAGAGGATGCTGACTAGGAAAATTTGGGATCATGCCATAGATCTCAAGGAGACGTTTAAACCACAAAAGGGAAAGATTTACCCTCTATCCAAGAACGAGAGGGAGGAAGTCCAGAACTTTGTGGAGGACCAGTTAAGGAAAGGGTACATCAGACCCTCAAAGTCGCCTCAGATATCACCAGTGTTTTTCGTTGGCAAAAAGGATGGAAGTAAGTGGATAGTGATGGACTACCGTAACTTGAATAGCCAGACAGTGAAGAATAACTACCTGCTACCTTTAATTACGGAGTTAATAGACAATATGGGTAGTAAGAAAGTATTCACTAAAATGAATCTCAGGTGGAGGTTTAATAACGTGAGGATAAAGGAAGGGGATGAGTGGAAGGGAGCATTCACGACGCATATAGAATCCTTTGAGCCAACTGTTATGTTTTTTGGGATGACGAACTCACCAGCTATGTTCTAGGTGATGATGAACAAAATCCTGAGGGACTTGATAAACAAAGGAAAAGTAGCAGCATTTGTGGACGATGTATTGGTGGGAACAGAAACGGAGGAAGGACACGACAAAATAGTAGAAGAAATACTAAGGAGGTTAGAGGAAAACGACTTATATGTCAAACCAGAAAAGTGTGTATGGAAGGTCAAGAAAATAGGGTTCTTAGAGGTGGTTATAGGGTCCAACGGAATAGAGATGGAGAAGGAGAAGGTAGACGGCATACTTAGCTAGCCACGACCAAAGACAGTGAGAGATGTGAGGAAATTCTTAGGCCTTGCCAATTATTATAGAAGGTTTATCAAGAATTTTGCTTGAGTCGCTAGGCCAATAAATATGCTTACATGAAAAGATGAGAAGTGGTGGTGGGAAGAGCCTCAGCAGAAGGCATTCAACGAGTTAAAACAGGTTTTCACGATAAAACTAGTATTAGCAGCTCCAGACTTAGACAAAGAGTTCAGAGTAGAGGCCAATGTCTCGAACTATGCTACTGGGGGAGTACTCTCGATGAAGTGCTCAGATGAGAAATGGAGACCAGTTGCCTTTATTTCTAAATCTCTAAGTGACACAGAAAGAAACTATGAGATACATGATAAAGAAATGTTGGCGGTCATTAGATGCTTGGAAGCATGGAGACACTTCCTAGAAGGAACAGTAGTTAAATTCAAGATTTGGACAGACTATAAAAATCTTGAGTACTTCATGAAGGCACAGAAGTTAAATCGTAGACAAGCAAGATGGGCCCTATACCTATCTAGATTTGATTTCATATTAAAACACATTCCTGGGAGTAAGATGGGAAAGGAAGACAGTCTGAGCAGGAGACCGGACTGGGAAGTTGGAGTCGAAAGAGACAATGAGGATGAGATGTTGATAAAACTAGAGTAGATGGAAACAAGGAGAGTGGAAATAGTGGAAATTATAGTAGACGGAGTGGATCTACTAGAAGAGATCAGAAAATCAAAAGTAAAAGACAATAAAGTGGTAAAAGTAGTAGAAGAAATGAAATGGGCAAGAGTAAAGATATTAAGGGATGAAGAATGGAGAGAAGTAGATGGCATCATATACAAAGAAGGAAAAGTCTACGTGCCAAAAGATGAGAAGTTAAAGGCAAAAATAGTTAGACTACACCATGATATGCCAATAGGAGGGCATGGGGGCAGTAGAAGACGGTAGAGCTGGTAACTAGAAATTTCTAGTGGCCAGGAATAACGAAAGAGGTGAAGAAATATGTGAAGGGGTGCGACACTTGCCAGCGAAACAAAAATCGCACAGAACAGCCAGCAGGAAAATTAATGCCAAACTCTATTCCAGAAAAGCCCTGGATTTATATATCGGCAGACTTTATCACTAAGCTGCTGCTAGCATAGGGATATAACAGTATTCTAGTAGTAGTGGATCGACTAACCAAAATGGTTCACTTTATACCAACTACGGAAAAAACATTAGCAGAAGGTTTAGCAAGGCTGTTTAGGGATAACGTGTGGAAACTGCATGGACTGCCTGAAAGCATCATATCAGACAGAGGACCGCAGTTCACAGCAGGACTAATGAGGGAGCTAAACGAGATGTTGGGGATTAAAAGTAAATTGTCAACGGCGTTCTATCCATAAACAGATGGGCAAACTGAGAGAGTAAACTAAGAACTAGAACAATACCTCAGGATGTTTATCGACCATAGACAGGAGCAATGGCCTGAATGGTTAGGAACGACAGAGTTTGCGTATAACAATAAAGCGCACTCGAGTACTAAAACATCACCTTTTAAGGCAAATTATGGGCAAGATCCCAGGATGGAGTTTGAGGGGAGGAAAAAGGGGAAGTACAAAGGAGCAGAAAAGTTCATTGAAAAGATAAAGGAAATACAGGAGGAGGCAAAAGCAGCGCTAGGAAAAGTGCAAGCAGACATGAAGAAATATGCCGACAAGAAGAGATTGGACGTAGAAGAGTATAAAGTAGGCGACTTAGTCATGTTAAGTATCAAGGACCTGAAATATCAGATGGTTAGAAGGAGAACGGAGAAGTTAACAGAGAGGTTCGTGGGTCCTTACAAGATCAAGAAAATTGTATCGTCAAACACAATAGAATTAGAATTGCTGAGTACAGTAAAGATACACCCGGTAGTCAATGTTAGTAGAATACACAGATATGTAGGACAAGTAGAAGGGCAGAAAAAAGAGCAACTGCTCCCAGTGATAATCGAGGAAGAAGAAGAGTAGGAGGTAGAAAAGATCCTGAATAAGTGACGAATAAGAGGGAAGGACAAATACTTAGTATGCTGGAAAGAATTTACGGTAGAGTTGGATACTTGGGAAGGAAGGGAGAATTTGGAAAATGCACAAGAAGCAATCCAAGAATTCGAGAGAGTGTATCAACGGGATATAGAAGATGTGGCGCAGCAAGAGTGTGAAGAAGGAATGTTCCAACGAGGAGAACTTCCAGGGAGGTTTACGGCGAGAAAGCTGTATGGATGGTTAAACAAGCAGTACAACCAGGAATACTGGGGTAGGCTGAAAAGAAACTGGAGACGATGGAAGGGCAGGAAACCCATAGGAAGAGAAACGATGAAGACGATCCCAGAAGAAGAAGAAGTTGAAGAAGAAAAATTTGGAGTCTGAGAATGGATGGAGGAAGATGAAGAAGAAATGGGTGACATGGTCGACCTATACTATGAATTGTAGGAAAATTCCTCAGGACAAGAAAACTTAAAAGGGAGGTGGTGTCATGACTTGGCAAATCGACTAAGTCATTATTTATATTTTTTTTCTTTTCTTTTATTTTATTTTTCTTATCGATAGATGCACGAGATAAAAGTGACTCATATGGAAGTGCGGGACTTTAGTGTAAGGTTAGGGTCAGACATTTGTATAAGTAGAGTAGAAAATCCAATGGGAACTCTATTAAGTTCTCTTTGTCAAACACTGAACAAAGAGCAGTTGGCTTAATTCCGGCATGGAGTTTGGCTCTCTGACAATTAGGTGATTAACCTAATTCTTGGGATCAACATTACCTTGCCTCTAAATCTCTTGTTCTTGCCAATAATCCTGTACTAGAGTATCTTTCTCCTCACATTCAATACTACCATTCTTATCCCATTATAAAGTCCTTCTCCTGGATCCAAGTTCTTTAATAAGATCACTCAAGAGCCAACCTTGAGACAGAGTAAAGCAAAATGTAATTTACTAGTATTGAGTTGTTAAAGAAACTCTATAGGATAAGCATAATATATCCCATCTTCTTCAGACACAGAGTCTACACTTCTTAGCATATGGACCTCTGTATTTGGGTTGAACTGTTGAAGAATGACCTTATTAATATCATATACCTCATCATTTCTAGGACAAAGAATAATACAATCTAAGAAGTACTGGTTATCTTGAGCTCTTAGGTTGCCAATTCCTAAATAGATTTTATTGATAAGAGTATTGAGATTAGTGCAAACCATAGACTAAGAAACTAAAATTATCTTATTGTTATCTATAATTGACTTAGCACCAATCCCTAGTAACCACTGAGCATATTGATTATTAGCTTCAAAGTGATCTAAGTATATATTCTATTTGAGATTGACAAAGTTCATTCTGGAAAGTTTTATTATCTTTTGTCATTACTCCTTTTCAATTTCTAGTTGTATTTCAAATAACATACTCTAAACATTATCTTTATTTTTATTCATTCATATTAAATTTTTTCTCCCTAGTAACATATGTAGAAATACCTGAGACTTATTTATTTCTAGATAAACAATTATACACTTGTCTCATATATAATGTATTTACTTGTAGATCCTAAGACCAGTTATTTCTATTTGGTTTTAAATATATATGTTCTTGTATTTTTTTTCAAACATTTAATCAATTTAGTTATTTTTGTCTAGCTTTAGACTAGTATCTTTTATAGTTATCAAAGATATATCTATATTTTACTTTAACAGAAATACAAGAACTTAGTATGTTTTTATAAGTTTCCTTTACAAAGAGATTCTCCTTCAAATACTACTGCAATTCTATCAAATAAATGATCATTCTAGATAACATGTCAATTTTAAAAACTATCAAGTGCAAATGATTACTTACTTTAAGTAAGTCTCTCAAATATTAATCTAATAGCATCAGTATCATACTTATGCTATATTGTGAGGTCTAAAATATATTCAGGTCTAAAAACAAACAATTTCCATGACTTCACATTCCAAAATTAGGACTATGAATAGAACCTGTTACTAAGTAGCAAAGAAAATATAGAGAACTTTACTGGTAAAACTAGTTATCTAACTATGTAGTAGTATACCTAGGAACATAAGGTTACTACTACTGATAGGCCAATTACTCAAGAATTAGTGGAGATGAGCCCATGGCCCTATGGTATTAAAGTTAGAATAATAGTTTAGCTAGAAAAGAAAGTTTTATATAAAAAAGTCTAAAACTAAGTCTTTCAAAAGAAAGCCAAATTGGTAAACTAGCAAGAGATAAGAATAGAAAATGGCATTACCTGATTAGCCATAACTAAGAATAGAAAACCAATCAAAACTGATCCTCTATAATCCAAAAACAAAGGAACCTAATAAAAGGGTCATAAAAAACCTTAGGAAGCTATAAAAACAGTATCTAAGACTTCCTAAACTGGGAAATAACAGGTCCCAAGTCACTGAAGTAAGGGAGAAATTGCTATGGGATTGGTAATAGGTAACCTGGTAACTTAACAAGAGTAGAGTAAACCTAGTAAAATGTATAGAAAATAATTGAGAAGTTAAGAAGATATAGAATTCCCTATTACTATTAGAACAATTGTTGTATTTATAGGCTTATAACTGGGTTTATTATTTTTCTCTATTTTTTCATAGATTTCTTTTGTATTTCTCAAAAAAACATATAAAAATCCCTACTTAGTAAGAAGTAGACAAGTTGTTATAATTTGGCAAAATAGCTAAGTTATTTTTTATTTTTCTTTTTGTTTTGTTTTGTTTTATTTAGTCAGATCATTACTAAGGTGGAGCATGGGAAAGTATCATGTGACAGTCACATAGTCACAAAAGTGTGACATCGGTCATATCAGTCATATTTGGTCATGGTCATGGTCACAACATGTGATAAGGAAGACACATAATGGAAATAACATGAGGACTATGGGAGAATATTGCATAGCCACTATAGTAAAATGTATAAGTAGTATACAGAATCAAATGGGAACTCTATCGAGTTCTCCTTGTTAACTCTGACTTAGAGTGGGCTTAAGTCATTGTGGCTAAAGTCTTATACAAGTAATCTTAGTTGCCTTTTTTCTCTATTTGGCTAAAGTAAAAATCTATATTTAGAGTGATTAGATTAGTAATTAAGGTACTTTGACTCAATCTTGAGTCAAAACAAAAAGACTATGAGACAAGTGATCTAGCTATAAAGGTAATGTCATAGAAGTTCTAAAATAAAGTTTGGTATTACTAGAAAGTCAAGTTATATAGGGAGAATTCAAAGTCCAATATCTAATCACATAGTCAAAAGTACTACTATGAGGATAGTCTGATTACATAGCCAAAGAGTGCTACTATGAGAATAACTTTGAAATAGGCAGTTAGGGTAACACTAGATAGGTAGAACTTAGGAACAAAGCCAAGACAGCAGTTTGGTACAGAAAATTAGGTTTCAATAAGATTACTGCTATGATGGTATTGGAATATTGAATGCTATACTAAAAATAGTTACATTCCTTATTGTTCTGTGTCTTATTGTTTTGTATAAAATAAATAGTCAAGATAGAAATAAATAACATTGCATATTTGCAACAAGTTTTCCCCTTACTTTGGTACTACTCATTCTTAACTTAACAGATAGTACATCAGCAGAGTTTTATTCAACTTTACTTCCTTCTTTGAATTTGAATTCATTTCTCTACAAATTTGCACAAGAAACATTATGTTGAAACACAGCTACCTAAACCATAGTTGGGGAACACTATAAAACATAAGAGAATAGGAGCACTAAGTGACCTGATAGACAATATTGCTTACTATGATATAAACCATTGTAGGAAGGGAGCCTAGTAGATTGATTTCAACCCAAACTTAATAACATAGAGTTAGTAGAGAGTTTAAGATAGGCTAGAGGCTTAGATCAAAATCTCATCATTTTCTAGTATGTATGTGAGAAGGAACATAGGAGTGATGCCTGCTGATTAATTGTACCTAAGTATTCCCATAACTTCTCTTTTTACTCAAAAATGCAAATAAATTCAGGAAAAATTCAAATAAATTAGGATAAATTGAAATAAAATTGGAAAAGACAGTAACCTTGCTGTTGGAGGGAGGGGGCATAGTGACCTGACTGACAACACTGCAAATTACTAGTGTAGAAAGGGAGCAAAGTAATCTAACAGTGTTATAAACTTCATTTAGACCTATCTCTACCAATTCTTTGACAATTCTGACAGTCTTAATAGCTACAGAAAGCCCTTAAAAAGACCTCTTGATTAATATAAGTTATGTCTCAAGACAATCACTATTAGTTGAGATATCAGGCAGATCAATAGGTAACTACCATAGTACTGTTTATTAAATTGTCAATATCTTAAAAACTGCCATAATTAATGCTTTGCTTCTAGGCTCAACAAAAGCTCTCTTCATAATGCTCAAAATGAGCTTAAAATGATCTCAGGGCAATTAATATTAGTGGAGATATGAAGTCCTTAATGTTTGTACATAGACATTAATTAATTGCCCATAAATAGTCATTTGCCTTTTATTAGAACAAATAACAGCCTCTATATGGTTAAGTTATTGCATTTTAGAGTACAAAGACACTACCATATATAGAACAATAGATAGTAATATGTAATGGCCTATTCTAGTACATAGACTATTATAATTTTGTATATAAATATAAGAACTTCTTGTTAAGACTCTAGACCTCACAGTTGAATATATGTTTCAACTTGAAGTCTATATCTAACACTTGATATCTTCATGCTCCTTGTTAAAGGATCCAGTTAAGATTTTTCAGTGAAGTTATATCAGAGGAGAGATGTTAACAAGACTTTGAGTAGCACTCTTGAGGTTATCCTAAGACAGGTTAAGAGTACTGATCTCTCAAAGTAATAGGTTTACAGAGAGAAATACAGAAAGAGAGAACTTGCTGTTCTCTTCTCTTTTTGGTCTGTATTTATCCTAACTAGGTATTGTGACTATGTTACAATATGGTAACATTAATTGTAACTATGGGTAACTAGTTAAGTGACAGTCTAGTGACAGAAGTAATGAAGGTGACAAGTTGAGTTAGTGTCTAATAATGGGTTAGTCCAGTATTGTTTCATTTAGCACAAGTCCAAAAATAGAAGGAGAAAATAGTCTGAGATTTCTCCAAAGAGTCCTGTTTGTTCTATAAGTCTATTGTCTCTTAGAGTTCTCAAACATTCAATGCATTTACTATATAGTAATGTTCTTGTTTAGCATTGCTAACATCTTGTTTACTAGCCACTCATTATCAGACCATGGCTGATAATAGTTATAGTCCTACTTGATGTTCATAATACTTTTTATCTAAAGATTAGATCTCAAACTTAATAACTTCTTTTGTCACTATGTAAACTTTGCTTCTAAGCTCCTTTGAGCTATAGTATCTATAATCACAAATAAGTAAGTAACTATTTGTGATAGTAACTGTTACAGTTGTGCTATAGACCAGTAGTTACATACTGTATAGTTTACCACTATATCAAAAGAGCAATGTTAGCAAGTAGCCTTGCTAATAAGAGTTTAGCTATTTATGTAGTTTATTGAACAGGTATTTTGTTATACCTTCATAACACTATTTAGTAGTCACTTTTCTGTAACACAGATAATACTACCTGTTATTGTGCAGACTGTTGTACAAAGGGAGCAAAGCAACCTGACAAATAATACTATCTATTGCTATATAAACTACTGTAAAAAGATATTGGAATTTGGATCTGATGCAAGCCTATACAATACATATGATTGCTTATTGTTTCAGATTCTATTGTTTGAAATAGGTATATAAGTAGTATAGTTATTTTGTACTCACTATCTATTTGTAACCTTGTGACCATAATTCAACAAAAAAAAGCATAGTAGACTTATTAAATTAAATGATTATTGTACTGTGTATTATCATAGATTAATATATGAGTTGTGCTTACATAAGCATACTTGTGTTATATCCTGGGCAGTGGTGATAGCTATGAGGTCCTAGCAACTCAGTAATACTGTAAACAACTAAAAGTGACTTTATTCAAAGAAATAAAAGCTAGTCATCACCTGTGGACAACTATAAGTGACAGAGTGTCAACTTCAAGTCCACAGGGAATTGTATATCAAGTTAGGTGATCTACTTAATAATTAATTACCAAAATATTACTGAGGGACTATCTAGAGCACATCTAATAGCTTGCTTCTTTGTCTCAACTACCATGTTAACAAGACTTTTTTGCTTTTTTCAAGATCTCTCTTTCCTATCAGGCTTGCTATTAATATCTGTTGGATAACCTGGTGAGTAGGCCATCATTTGTCCTCACTGTAATTACTGCTCTCTATTCTTCTAACAGGTTATGGGCCCTGGTTTGTCCTGACTTCCTTTGGTACTCTCAAGCTACCTTAGTTAATAAAAAGGACTTGACTGGCTTACCAACCTATTGGAGATTGAGATGATCCCCCTATTGAATTATCTTATGCCTATAGGATCCTTTGCTCCCTTCACAGATGCTATGGCCTATGGCTATTTAGGATAAAGTATTATACATTTATTACTGTATCTGCTCCTTGAACTAAGCTAATTTCTTAATGATAGCTATGACAAGTTTGATATCTACTATTCCTTGTCTCTTTGGCCCTGTTGTTTACTCATTTTGGGCAATCAGTGTGCAGTTCTATCTTGCTATGATTACCATGCCTAGTTTCCTTTATAATGCCAAGGATATGCTCACTTCCTCCACTATTCCTTTTACTTAGGATCAAGATAAGTATGCTAGACATAGTAGCCTTAATTCTCAGGCTCTTAGGATAATGAACTTATCTCTAGCTTATAATATTCTTATGCATAGAAAAGAGAATACAGAGTTTCTTTGGAATCATTTGCACAATAAGTATGGCTCTCTTAGGCCTGCTTTTGTCTTTACAGACTATTAGCATACTAGACATTTCTAAATCTCTGGGAATAGCAGTCCTGTTCCCCAAATTATAGAACTTGATACTTTCTATACTAGACTAGAGGAAAACAAATATAATGTCCCCTTTCTTATTCATGTAATAATGCTCTTATTTGTTATCCCTTAATCTTGGAACAACTTAGCCACCTTTATTCTCACTTCCTAGACCTTATTCTCTCAGTTAACTTGGAATTTTATAAGCTCAGCTATTTAGTCTGAGTTCTCCTGAAAATTAACTAGTACTCATACTGCTCAGTACTCAGGTGTTTCTAGAGATGATTGTCCTCCCTCTTAGAAGAAAAACCCCCAGGATAAACAATAGCAGTACTCTCAGGGGTAGCAACAGTAGTAAATATGAGAGAATTCCTCCCAGCAGCAAAAGAAAAAGCATAGCTGAGGAAAGCAAGATAATAAAGTACACTAGGCAGATGGCCCTTCAAATCTCTCAATAGTGATGACTACCAAGCCTCTAGTACCATTGCTTTTGCAGGTATGGCTATTGTTATTTCTTTCACTCATCCTCTTTCTCCTAAGCCTTAGTCAAAAGCTAAAGTACCTAAGCTTGCTAATTGGCTCTCTGAGCAACATCCCTCTCAAATTGGTCTAATTCATAGTCTATTGGTATATACACAAGATAGAGCACAAAAACTATATGATGAGCATTTGGCTAGGAAATTTCCTGATCCTACTCCTATTAAGGTATTTGTCTCCAAAATCACTAAGCCTTTCTTAAAGACTTCTCTCTCTTAGGTTCAAAGTGGTCTATCCAAGATGGATATTGACCTACCTTTAGTGACAAACATATCTATTTTAGGGGAGTCAGCTAATGCTAATAATGTAGTATCTTTGGGAAGTTCTGAGAATTGGGACTTGAATAATCAAATTTCTGGATATGACCTATATATGCATTTCTCTACTATTCTTTACTATTCTCTGACTATCTTGGCTCAGTTCCTTGCAACCTGCACTAATGTAATAGCTGTAACTAGGAACTTTGTAGCATTGAGTAGTGTAGTTTGTATAGCTTAATGTGATAATAAATTTGTATTGCCTGCATCACCTATAGCTGAGAATCTATGTAGATATGATAAAGCACTATGTACTACATATAAGGGTAAAAAAGCATCACATGGCCACTCTTATAATGATAAATAGTTCTTGGACTTTGGTGCCTCTGTCCATTTTACTTCTTTTGAGTTTGACTTTGTCTCTATGACTCAAGGAAATTATGGTTGTGTTGAGACAGCCAATTCTAAAGCATTTCTTTTCATGGTTGCTGTAAGAACTGTTCTTATAAAACATGAAATCATTGACCCTAAAGATAGAACAACTAGAACTGCTATCTCTAAACTATGGCCAGTATACTGTGTTCCTGGCATGACTATGCACCTTTTTTCTACTAGATAGTTGCTCCAATCTAGATTGAGTATAGAAGACACAATGGATAGTTCAATCTTTTGTGACTCATCTGGTGATACTGTCCTCTCTGCCCTATCTAATCTTTGGGGGGGCATCCAGGTTATAAGAACATATATCATTAAGAACAATGTTCCTAATCCTGTGAGCCTTGTTACAAGGTATCCAGATTATGAGACAATTCATCATTGTCTTAGGCATATCTCTGATGAAGCCATGAAACATATTTCAGACAATGTTGAAGATGCTGAGAAGATTTGTTTCTCTAACAAGAAGCATATATGCTATAGTTGTGCTTTAGGAAAGCTGTACTAGTGTAGTTTTCCTGAGAACCCTAAGTATTCTAGTAAGACTCTTGGATTGATCTATTTAGATCTCCTTGAGCTTTCTACTTTACCATATTATAAGTATAAGTAGGTAATGTTAAGGATAGAATTTGGGAGAATAAGGATGATAGACAGAAACTACAATCTGGAATGGAGTAAGGTACTATGTCAGAGAGAAGTATTACTTAGCGATAGTACAAAGAGAACTCCGGCGGGTAGTCAAGAATGGTAGAGCGGAAAACGACTTATTGAACCTTGGCTTCAACTTATGTGTTGTACCCCGGTCTCCGGTCGTGAGTTGGTCGCGTATTTTGGAGTGATGGAAGTCATCAGGATAAAGGTCCTAAGAGTTAACTGAAGGAGTTTGAGTGGACAAGATGAGAGTAGGACCAGATGACATTAATTTACGGACTAAGGAATTTACACTATACTACTCAGTACTTATAGTAAGTCTGGAATAGAAGGAGAGTAGTCTACTACGCTATCCTACTATTATTAATTTTAGGAGAATCATTAGGAGAAAAATTACATAATTATCATATTTCCGGAATATAACAGGTAATCATATTTCTTGATGATTATTCCTCCTATTACAAAATTGTTTTCTTGCACAAAAAATCAGATACTACAGAAGCAATTAAAGCTGTTTTCTGGCTGTGGTCAAATACTACTTCCCAATGCCTACATACTGATAATAGAGGATATTGCAATGAACTGATGCAATAGATATGTCCGATCTCTTCTATATTTTATTAACTCCTCTACTTCACTTATACCACCATTCTTCCATTTCTTTTCCATTCTAAGACACTAATACCGGCTCATCATTAATATGGTGACACCTGTTACCTGGGCCACAAGCTAATACCAAAGAGTGCAGAATAGGCTTAAATAGTATTTAGTCTCACTATTTTTTCTCAGTCATCTACTTGATCCCAAGATGTCTGAGGTGAGACAACACTTCTTGTATTATAACCTTTGCTTACTGTAAACTGTAGATATTAACATAATAAAAGGTAGTTATCTACTCAATCCTGAGATGTCTGAGATATTAACATAATAAAAGAGAAGAATATATAATATCAGAATTGCAATCCTTTCTATGTAAACAGAGGATGTTCATGAGATAAGTACATTAACAAAATAGTTGAGCAGAACAGTTGAATCAAACACTGCTAGAAAAGGCATAATCTATGTGACTTAAAGTATGCTTACCTAACTCCTGGTAGGAGTTTGCTTTTGCAGCTACCATCCATGTTTATAACTTCTGAAAGAGTACAAAAGGGAATTGTACACCAGGAAAAACAATAATATGTGGTACCAGCTCCTAATTGCATACTAAAGGTTCAAGGGGAGATAATTAAAGTAAAGATTTTAAATAAGAGATGAAACTAAATATTATATGTAGCTTTAAATAAAATAAATTATGTTTGTAGTTGAAAGGAGAGTAAGTTCACTCTAGATTGTTGTTGCATAGCCTTCCTAAGATGTTAACCTTTACATACTGTGACTAGACTCTACTGGAAAATACAGTTAGTTAATCACTCATAGACCCTCCACATTTAGTTATCCCCTTTGTCTACACCCCCAACACTAAACCTTATAGGTATAATACAATCCAAGTATATACCTAGCTAAGCTTTCCCAGCCTGTTGTCCTCTTTGAAGCCTATCCAAGTTGTATCTGCTATTCCTCCCTAGATTGAGTTCTGGGTATATTCTGTGTTCTTCTCAAGATATTCTACTGATTCTAAACTTTTATACTTAATAGTTTTGTATTTAACAATTCTAGAGGCAGTAATGATGGAGGTAAGTGCTAAGAGATTCTCTCTTTTTCCTCATCCTGCTCTCTAGATACTATATTACAAATAGTTGAAACTCAAAGAATAAATATAAAAAGAAAACTATTACTACTTTTAGGATTCCCTCAACTCCTTCTTACTCAAAGTTCCCCTAAATTCCTATAGATTACATGTCTTTCTCCTAACTCCTTCCCAACAATGACATATTCCTATTACTATTTCCTTCTAGAATCTTCTTTATCCTTCAATGTTCTTCTCTCTATTGTTGGCTTGTGATTTAGAACTCCTTAGTTACTTGTTAAGTGCTAGTAAGCCCCAACTACTGTCCAAATTCTATAAGTTATGTCCTAGGTGTCATTTATCTAAATATATCTAATATAATACCATCAATGCTTATTTGCAATCAGTGGCCTATCCATCTAAGTTTGTCACTAGTACACTACTAGTTCTAGAGCTCAAGTATTCCATCTCTATCAAGGTATATCCAATACAAGGTAGACCTAGAATATTGTCATCTGATAACTCTGTATATAACCTGATGTCAGCTTATCTTGCTTACTTTCCAAGGTATTTTCATAAGTTTTAGGTCCAATTTTACCTACTCACTGTTTCCTATAATATTTTGGTATGTTCTAAGGACTAATAATAGGTTCTAGAGCAAATTCTGATTAGTAATTTGTTGGTATAAGGTATATCAAACAAGGTTTTCATCCAGGCCTTTGGCCTGGCTTGTGAAGTTTGTGTTGAAGTCAGTCCGCTACGCTCCCTTTCTACAACAGTCTGTGAAGTAGCAGATAGTGTTGTTTGTTAGGTTGCTATACTCCCTTCCTTCAACAGTCTGTGAGATTAAAGTTTGTTGAATATCTGTAATATTATGTTATTGAGTTTGTGTTATAGTCAATCCACTATATTTTCTTTCTATAACAGTCTAT
>Ga0153958_1000020_pt1 | contig 29445 bp, 14 predicted proteins | sample TSFL042MetaG_FD_104719 | JGI IMG/M metagenome (GOLD analysis project Ga0153958, IMG submission 104719) | Attine ant fungus gardens microbial communities from Florida, USA - TSFL042 MetaG | ecosystem: Host-associated > Fungi > Mycelium > Unclassified | place: USA: Florida, Wekiwa Springs... | reverse complement strand
GGGAACTGTATCCATTTCCTGCTCCCCCATCCCAATAATACGTGTTTATCAACCACCCCTGTCAACTTCGCACAAGCCAACACTGGCTCCTGCCCTATACATACATTAGGGGAGTCGATAATCCCGGTAGATCCTCTGCGTGAATGGGCGCGTTCTCCTGTAATAACCAAAGCTACCGTGGCTACTATGGAGCTATCGTGCTGACTATGATGCTCTGTGAGGCCAGTTCCCTGCGGTGAAGTTTCAAGGAAGATGCACTTTCCCTTAACAACAATGAGAAGAAGATGCAAATGAAGAAGAGCCTATTTAACCAAGCATTCTTCAGCCACTAAGGGCATTCCCTTTCGATACAAGCAACGAAAGAAGAGAAGAGTCGGCATTAGCCCATCTGTTGGAGGAAGGACTACAGGTAGTGGTGCCGTAAGGGATTCCTCACTCAGAAGAACAAGAGGAATAGAAGGCTTTCAAGAAGATATTTCCCCGGGTCCGGTCCCATGCCACGTGTGGATCTATAAGGTCCCTAGAAGGTCCACCATCCTATGTAAAAGAAGGTCTGGATCGACATCTCGTCCCCTCAGCTCCTAATAAAAGAAGAAGCGACTAAGGCATCAGTCCTGTCAATGATAGAAGGAAATCTCCTAACAACTATAACAAGAGCTACTACTAGCTCATAAGCCCTATATTAATAAGGGAATGCTCCTTTGATCTATAGGTCCTTTTCCTTGCTTTAAACAATGCTTTCCCCGGGTCAGATCCTATATAAAACAAGAGGCATCCCCTCATCCTTTTGACGAGAAAGGCTAGATCTGCAGCTTTCAAAACATCGATAAGGTAAGTCTCCCTCTTTTACTTAGTGTTAGCCCTGGTTTCGGCTGCTGGCTATGCCTGTTGAGAGGGGATTGGACTACCCGAACTGCTGTTGGTGGGAAAGACAGATGCCAAAGCAGCTTCCTTCCGTCTATATAGCGTCTATATAGTAGCAGGATTTTTCTAACTAGACTCGATGGTAGCGGCTTGCTTGACTAAGCTATTCCGCTTTCCGCCTAAATGGAGGTGGTATTTAACCCATCCTAATACTCAAGTAATTTACCTAGAGGTCCCGTAACATCCCTTAAAGCGAAGGAAAAGAGCCTCTTCGTCGATCTGGGGAATGAAAAGGCAAACATCTCTGTAGACTGGCCTATAATCTTTGATCACATGAGCGGAACCAGGTACTACCACAGGAGTGGAACCGGTAGGCTAATATGCGCTTAGTCTTTCTTTCAGACGTGGTAAAGGAGTGATTGAATGTATGAGATGGAACAGAATAGAGTCTAGTCTGATTCTATAAAGAAGTGAACGATATACTACAATAACTGTCCTAGCTCGATGGCTACCTCGCCCTAAAATGAATACCCGGATAAGCCGTTACAAGCTGTAAGGGCAACCCGAGAACCAACAGTAGGTAAGCAAGCTGCTTTTCTTACTATATGAAGCAACTGACAAATCATTCACTCAATCAGAACAAGCATCATCTTCAAAGCCATAAATCATTGAATGAAAGGGAATTGTTAGCCTATAGGCAGGGATGGCTCCCTGGAAGCCTTCTCATCAATAGGCATTCAATCTTCTATAGCATAGATAGGGAGCATCAACAAAGAATCAAGTCAGCAAGGTAAGCCTTCTTTGCTCGATATTATTCCTCGTTCAACCGGACCCGCTAATATAAGATGAGTTCGTTGCTTGAGTTGAGCTAGGGAACCAAAACTATCAGCCTCTCGAGGGGAGCTTCAGACTGGCTTCTCGGCGTCAATCGTTAAATAAGACAAGGGCTTTTCTTCGTGTTTTTCCTTGTTGCTGGGCCAGAGGAAGTCGCTAATCGGCCTCGCTTCTCGTCATTCCTTTTCTATGTTACAGAATAGTTACACTTGTAACCTTGTAACTATGTTCAACATTCGTTTCAACATCGTCAGTTGGTATTCGTTTTCGACCAGGTTCGTTTTTCAGTTCAATCTGTTGTACCTTAGTTTCACTATGTTACCTATGTTCAACTAAGGTACAGAGATTCCTCTTCGAGGTACGAAGTCACTCGACCAAAGGGAGAGGGCAGCGGGATCTATGGAAAAGAGATATTGGTTCAAACCCAATTCATGATTTCAGTTCAGAAGTACTTCATTCAATCGAAGAAAAGAAGGTCAGTATAGAGAAGCTCGGTCAGTGATAGTCTTCCCCCCTCCCATATGGTGTTGGCGACAGATCTACCCTGTCGGGGATGGGGATCAATCATGACATCCGGTCTAATGGCTATTGAATAAGCGGAAACCCCTCCTGGGAAATTTGTTCACCCGGAAAAAGAGCTAAGTTCCTAAAATCGGGCGTTTTTGGATGGGAAGGAGCGATAGAGCGCGCTGCTCACACTTATCTCAAAAATTACCTTAAAGCATAAAATACAGGCTCAAATGAGGAGAAAGGGTACCTTTGTTCGCTTAGCTCCAGTACTCCCTTGGTTCATCTGCTTTAGGCTTAGTTCTTTCTGTTCTAGAAGCAGAATTTTACCTTAATTATTCAATTATTAATAAAATATAGATATGGGAAAGAAAGAGCCGATAGAGCTTCTCTTTTTCATTATTCCAGCGGACATGGTTTATTTAACAACTACATTGAAAAACTCTGTCTCTAAAACAAAACCTGAATCCGGTGCTTGTCCTGGCAAGGCTGGTTCCACTCTCTTTGACTCGTCCGTAACTAGTCCAGATGGAGTTCTCGAGGACTTTCATGCTAGCAGTGCTGCCCTGTGAACTTTCAAATCATCAGGGTCGAGCAGGTTTATTTAACAGGGAGGTGAATCCTTACTCTGGAACCCAAAGAGAAGAACGGTAAAGAAATGGAGCGGGAAGAGCTGGAATAGGGTAGGTTTCATAGGAGGCTTTGTCGCTGCGATCACAATCAGGACTTGCATAGTCACCAAATGCGAAAACCGCCATGGACCATAGGATTGCCCTATAATGCCTTTTCCCTTACATCCTTTCCCAAGGCCGGAAGAACTAAAGACTCGTTAGCCAGTTCAAACAATTTCTTTATAATCTTTATAAGGAGATTTCAAGTTTGCTATAGGTATAGAATCCCCGCCAGAGGCTAGCATTCTGGAAATATCGGATTCGAGGGCGAGGGGGAAGAAGAAAGAGCCCTATCAACGTATCCTTACGCTCTTATCCGTAGACAAGGACTTCTGAGGTATAGGTTCAGAAGGCTCATTCCCCTCCTTTCAATATCGTATGATACAGAAGACTGACGAAACAGTTCAATTGAAACCTTCTTTCTTCGATCAGGAATGCATTCATCCTCTCAAAAAAGAAGTTTTCAAGTATTGCCAAGGGGCTTCCACGCCTTTTTTTTTCTGGCCTTTGGTTGAGGTCCCCCTGGACTTAGAATGAGGAAGTAAAGCATCGAATTCCACGTGTTCAGCATTTATTTCAAGAGGAGGAATAGCACAAAAGAGGAAACCAGTTCAAAGACTAGTGAGGTAGACAACCTCATGTCATGCGTGAAAATAGTATAAGGACCTTGCGTTAGGTCACCTAGCTCCCCTCTATCTCACTCATCATCGGGCAGAGCGTACCCGAGGGACTAGGGATGGTAACGGGACGTTTTCTTCGAGATACGAAAAAGCAGTCACACAAAGAAGGGGCTTTCTCCCACTTGAAAAGAATGTTCTCTTCTTCTACACTTCTCCAGAGTATGGCTCTGAAGCTTTCCACTTCATCTCACTCGGAGTTCTTTCTGAAACAGAATAGAATGCCCCTACTAAAGCACCAACTGCAGTTATTCACCCAAATTGCTTCGGTGGAGTTAGCCCCTGCTTAAGAGCGACTTTCTTTCCCATCGATCGAGTAGCCTTGGCTCAGATTCGAGCAACTTCGTACCTCTTCGAATGAGTTGAACATAGGTAACATAGTGAAACGAATCTCGTTCTTCAAAGCAACTAAATGAGTGTAACATAGTTACAGTAAACTACGTACCTCTTGTTCAGATTCTTTCTTCCTTTCCTTTGCCACGTGAATCAGACTAGCTTTATCTCAGAAGCGATTCAAAGGGACAATAACCTATTTTCTTGCAGCCTATTCTCCATCTAGTGTTCTGGCTCTAAACAGTTAGATCCTCTTTGCAGTCCTTTCAGTCAGTTCCGATTCGGTTAGCTACTTAGGGTGAACCACACAGAGGCGATCTCGAACATCACTCTAATAAACTCCAAAAACGGGAGTTCAAGTTCACTTTACAATTTTGTAAAAGCCAGATAGAGGAAAGTAGCTGTGATAGAAGAATGGATTTAATTCGATTGAGGAAGGTTAGTATTAGAAGCTAAGATATTGTTTGTACGAGCATCGTGATAATTGAAACTGATTGATGATATGGTTTAGGCCTTATCCTATACTGCAAGGGTGCTTAGAAAGCAAGATAAGCCTTTCCTCACCCGAAAGGAGGAATGATGCGCAGATTCCTTTGTGCTGGTTGTTGACCATGCCCCTATACTTCTAGTAAGCTGAACGCCCTATCACTCGAATGAAGATCGAGGTTTTTCTCTCCGGTTTACTCGAGCATCAATATATACCGTCCTATTACTGGTATCAGCCAAGCAGTTGCTTTAAAGAGGTACGCTGTCACTCATAACGCGTTTTGAGGTACCCCCCGAAACAACACTACAAACTCCAACAAAAGATAAAACATCAGGAAAAAGGGTTGAAGTTAGTCAGACCAGCACGGTTAATCGCCCGTCTCCAAGGATGTATCGCGACGACCTTAAGTGGACCCCTACCAAACAAGCCCAGCCGATCCTTTTACCTCGACCGATGGTTCCGCAAGTTCCTCCAAGTCACCAAGGAAGAGGGGACAGCACAACGCAAGTTTTACATTCTTTCAAGTCCTCCGGTCTTTCTCTAAATAGCTTAGCTTCAACTTCAAAGCTTCCGGGCCCCTTTCTTTAGTTTAGTTAGATTGAAGGCTTCCTTCCCGGACGGTACTCGACATTCTAAATAGTATAGTAAGCAGAAAAGTAAGTAATAGAAAACAGGAAGGGCACTGATCTGAAACTGAAACTGTAAGGCCTTTACTTACCTATAGCTTTCTTTTCGCTTCACCGGCTGTAGATGATCAAACTTCTGCCGCGGGATAGGATACAACTTCTATCACTGAATCATCTAGGGAAAAAAGAGTCCTGTCCTGCTATCGCTGCATCTTCCGCTGTCCTTTCCTTTTCTTAAGAGTCTACGTTAAGCTGATTCTCGTCTTTCCCTAGCTAACTCCTAAACATTCTCCTATCTTCAAACAAGTCTTTATGTGTCAAAGAAAGGAGAGCCTGCAAGCTTCCACCAATGCCATCCATGGCACAATTCATTGATGAAAGCGGCGAATTGGAAGAAATGAATCTCAAAAGTTCATATGAAAAACACATGCCGAGCCTTGTTTTCATTTTCAGAGAGCTAGGCAGAAGAAAAGCCAAAAGTCACTTTTCGCCTGTTTTGGTGCCAGCTGGCTGTTGAAAGCGAGAAAGTAAAGGCCGATGGCATATTCTCTTCTTTTTGAAAGACAGCCAAGACCTGTGGCATTCCCCCCAAGGACTAAGTTCCCTAAATCGGGGAAAGACTGAGTGTCTCGAAGCGAAGTCTGAACTTCCAATTCTGAGAGCAGAGCTAAAGGTGCCACTCCGGGCTAGTTTTTACTAGGAATCCTGGAAAAAGAGTCATCAGCCTAAAGAAGATTCTGCAGAGGTTTCCCGTAGACAAAGACTCCGCTTTAAGAATGACTGAACCCGCCGCAAGAATAGTTGAAAAAGAAAGTCAACTTTCCTCTACTTGCTCTATAGAAAGCAAGGGAAAGCCTAGTAAAAGACTTTAGAATAGTGTGTTTGAATATAACTCTAGGAGAAAGACAGGGGACACCCCCGCTTCTATCTTTTTTAATAAGAGTCAGCGGCGCAGGTCTTGAATTCATTCCTTTTTTTATGGAATGTGTTCCTGTCCTGCTGCAAGAGTGGACAGGGAGTGGAAGAAAATGGCCTTGCCTACTATAGTTCTATAAAAGATAAGGAGAAAGGTAAGAAGCCTAGATAATAAATATTCTGCAGAGTTTGACTGATGAATGGCTACATTAAGTCAGACTTTTTTCGACCGAGTTTGCTATAATTGGCGTTTGGATTCAGTTACATTGGCTCCCACTTCGGGTTCAGATTTCACTCCAACTGCACAGCAAGGTGATTTACCGGCAGAGGATTCAGCCGGCGAATACAAATGCAATTTAACCAAGTCGAGGCAACGGTTGAAAAACCACTTAAATAGTAAGCAGAAGATAAGAGGGAGAACTATAAGATTAAGCCTCCGGACCGGAAGAGGAAGTGTCGCTGGTCTTTACTTTGCTTGTCTTTTCTTCCTTACTCTAAAAAGTAAGCAAGCGCTACGCCCCCTTAAGAAACCGGTTTTTTTCGGCCGTCAAGTTCAGTTTACTTTTTCGATTCGGAACTCTTAGTCGAGCTGATGGCGAGATCGATTTTTTGTTCGAGGTTCCAGAAAAAAGAGAGGAAGCACCGCCCAATGGTGCTTTTACGAAAGTACGGTCACCGGTGGCTAATACCTTCTCGACACTATCGAACCTGAAATCCACTCTCAATCGCTCTTTTTAGTGGGGTTTTCGGAATTCTTTTTTTTCCTGGGGGGACCATGCCTTGGATTTCAATCCGAGATCATCCCTTGGGGTTAGTTCATTCTCTTGGTTAGTTGATCTCTTGCTTAGTTTATTCCATTTACTGCCCTTGATGAAAGACATCCTGACAAAGGCTGTGTATATTAAAAAAGGGGACTTTCATGGGTCCGATGGCTCTTTGACTGGTGTGCCTGAAAATGTGATGGATAAATGGGCTTTTGAAACTCGATTTGTCGCAACAAAACAAGAGGTATTGTCTCCGCCTTTTCAAGTAGGGATCATCTCTCAAGTGTTATGATCCTCCATTGCTGCTCGGTAGTGGCCTAAGGCTCAATGATTGATCTTCTGCGCTAAGGCTAGCATCTCATCCCATCTTTCATCTTATTGCTTTGAGCTCTCTTCGGAAAAGTGTAAAAGTGTAACCTGCTGCTCCTTGATTTCACATAAACAACTGAGTGCCTTCTGCTCCTTTTGGTCTTCTCTTTCTGTGTCTATTGATCTCCTGCCCACTCACATTCTCTTTATCGAATCCTTCTAGGCAGATATGACTACTCCTGCTTGCTCTTGGCCTTGGCTGCTTAGAGACATCCCTTTAGTTCGTCTTAGAGAATGGAATTTAGAATTCCATTTTCGGGTCGGTCATCTGTTCAATCTGGAATTCAATCTATTGTTTGGTTTCTGGTACCGGTTTCAGTTCCTTTGTTCAAATCAATATCTATGTCAGGCTTCCCTTCCCGGTTGTCCTGTCCTGTTCAATCCGTTGTTCTTCTGTCTGAGGCAAAGGCGAATCCCTTATACTGTATACGGTCGAGCTGGCTTGGCTGGTACATCAAGCATATCGGCATCTTGCTTGTTCGGTGTGGTACACATATCTGTCAATGTCAATCAAGTAATAGAATTCATTCCCACTGTCTGAGGATGTCAATAGCTCGACCATTAGGGAGAGGTTCGTAGACGCTCGACTGGCTCTACGGAAGAACTAAGTCATTGAAAGACGTTCCCCTAGTGCTTTCTTCTTTACTGGCTGTAACGTAACAAGCGAAGCACTAGACTCACTATACAGGAGAACACCTATTGCCTGCTTCATTCAACTCAGATAAGCTAGTCCCTCTCAACTGACTAAATGGCAGGAAGTTGAAAGTCAGTAGCTTCTAGTGCCGTGCTGTTCAAACTCGGACTGAATGGCTTAAAAGTCAATTCCGTGCTAGCCCGAATCGACTGAACGTCTTCGATTTCTTCCATCGTTCGTTAGCTACATTTATTCAACTACTCAATTCAATGGTACAAACAACAGGAGATCTGTTCTCTTATTTCCTCCTCATTTGAATATCATACTTCCCAAAATGTTCTAGACTAAACAAATGTTCATGACATGTTCTAGTTAATGACATGTTTTCATGTTACAGAAGATCAAAAATTCTTCATTGATCCCAGCGACCTCGATTCTATATGGAAGATCGATTTACCCAGAATCAGTCGTAGCCTATGCCTTCGTCTTTCGATGATCAGACCTAAGAAAAGGCTAAGGCGTAAAACCTCCGCAAACCCTTGGTGGACAGGCTTAAGCAATCGCTGATTCATGTAGTTGGAAATAGCAAATATCCGGCGCTTGCCAGCGCCCTCAAGGGAGCAACCTAAGCGACCAGTTACCGGTGGTAAGGAATATTTATTTCATCCCGGGTCATCTCCATCTGTCCAAACTATGGTGTCACCGGACTATTCCCCCTGCTTAAAAAGATCTTGTAGGCGCTCAGCAAACAGTTGAATTAGTAGATTGAAAATCTTCACGTCACCCCCGTCTTCTCTAATGGATATCGGGAGATTCAGTAAGTCTTCCCCCCGAGGGAAGTCGTATAAGATGCAGTTGAAAACCCTGGGAATAACTCCCAGATCTTACCCGTGCTGTTAGAGAGGAAGAGAACTTTAGTTCTATAGAGTAGTTTCCGGGGACTTAGTTGAATGAAACTTCTCTGAGTGCCTTCGTGTGACCGCTCTTGGACTATCAGGCTCCTATTCTCTGCCAAAACTCTTGTCATGTGGCTAGCTGGCCAAAGGATAGCTTCCTAACTCAATCTTTTCCCACTCCGGATTACAAGATCAGGGAAGAAAAGAAGGGAGCAGCGAGGAAATCAGGGTTCTGGCTCTTTGTGTTTGTGTTCAGTTCTGTCTAGGAATGATAGATGTTTTTTAGCCGGAAATCAAGGAAAAAACAAAGTATAGAAGGTGGCTCAAGGCCCCTGCCGGTGGTGGATCGAAGCTGAGCTTGACCCTCGGGAGGAGTGTCTTAAGGGGTACCTAATTAATGGTACCCCGAGGGAGCTAGTCATAGGAGTGAAAGAACCTGGTAAGTCCATCTTTCTAGGTTCGATAGGACCTGAGAATCCCCTTATTAATTGAATAAAACCCGGAACCGAGAAGGCTTTATTTAATAAGCCTAATTAGCCATAGAGGGGACTACTCGGCAAGCTCAGCAAGGAGAGAATGCCTTGACAACCGAGCTTGGCACCTTTCTTTCAAGTAGATCTTCCGCCCTGTCCTCAACAAAAAAATCTCCTTATCTGTTTTTCTATTCTCCCCTATTCGATTCGAGGAGTCTCGCGTGCCCATGATTCTGCTACGAAGAATTCAAGCTTTTTTCTGCTGGTACTTGAGAAAAGTCATAACTTTCTTTCCTTCTTTTACCTCTGCCTCTAGGTTAGAGATTCTCTCCCTTTAGTCTCGCTCGAGCATCTACGAACCTTGGATTGACTATCCCATAACTTAACTCCTCTGATCCTAGCTAATATAAGTGCTAAGAGCTTTTCACTCCCCCGAGGTAACTTGTAAATCAGAATAGGCTTTGAGGGAGAATAAATGCCCTAGCTCAGCTTCCTAGCATGACACATCGGCTACGCCATTAGAGACTGGAATGATCCTCCACTTTCTAGTCAAGAAATATCACCTCTCCTAGTCTCAATTGGGATTCCCATCGTTCAGTGAAGGCTCGAAGCCATCTCCATTCATCATAAACTATCAATTACGAGTCCGGGGCAGGCTAACCACCAGCATCTTATCTCTTTTCATCCTTTACGGTGGCACTAATAGAAAGGAAGTACTTGCCAACGAACCTTAACTCTAAACTTTCTCCCAGCGAATCAATAAATCTAGTGCGGTCAGTAAATGCATAATTAGGCCCGGGATTAAGAGACAGATATTCGCCAGGTCCGATATTTGATCATTTGCCGCTCACTCGCTTCTTTCTGCACAGGATCGAATCAATTAGATGGGTCACTGGGTAGCTTATTGGCTGCTCCGATGCAGCCACGGAGCCTTCATTCGCCGGGGAAAAGAATATGAATTTAAAGGCTTAAATGCCGCTCCGTACCCTTTTTGAGGATACATCGTTGGTTTCATTGCTTTTGGCTTTTGATTCCTCTGCGGAGAATTAAAGCAAGCCATGCTTTTGAGGATCCAAATGATGGTTAGTTCGAGTTAGCTAGCAGCTCATTCCCTTCAGGGTTGAAGGCAACAAGAACACTAGGAGAGGTGTGCCAGGTAATACCTCTATCTAATAGATAATACTACTGCTACGCAGGCCAGTCTTTCCTTTGCTTCGTGTGCTCCCTGTCAGAATGCGATCTCTTCTCTTTGGGTATATAAGAGAAAGCTTTTACTCATCTCCCCGAGTGGGCTCTTTCATAAATTGTATAGAATACCCTGTGGGAATAAAATCCCGGAAACCAGGACGTACGATTGGCTTTCCCTTTCTTTCACTAACGGATTCAACTCATTCTAACTACTAAATCATTCTCACTAGCAAATGTAATTACCTACATTCAAACTAGAACGAACCCTAGAACACAAAGAACGAAAGAACAAGGGTCTATTCGATCTAGGCTATGGAGTATGGTTTCTCACTACTTATAGGAAACCCTGGATAGACCTCCCACCCATTCTAGCAAAGACTGTCGGTACCTTAGCCAAGGCAAGAGCAAGGCTTCTCATTCCCAGACCTCTCAGCCTTTTCCTAAAGCCTATAGTCCACTATTCCATCCCTCGAACATGAGACCTCATCCCCATCCTCAGGACCTTCACTCAAAAAGGAAGGTGGCCATGATTCGACGCTTAGCCAGCACGCTTTTTCCCGGTAACCATTCCGGGTAGTTGACTACTGAAAAGGTTAAACTCTATTTATGAACTAGCTCATTTTACGAGCTTTCCAGTTGATATTAGGTTGACGGTTCTTCAGTAATGTGCATCCAGAGACCTCTAGTATTGGATCTATTCCCTCATACAGATCAAAGTAAGACAACCTCATATCTCTATCTAAGTCATTCTTTGACATGAGTCAATCGAACCGGGCAGTAGAGCAAAGCGGGAAGAAAAAGTATATAACACATCAGGACTCTGTTTAGACGCTCTCTTTTCATCCCTTTAGGGATTGATTGAAACCATCGAATGAAACTATCCTTAGATTAGCGCTTGTGCTATTCCTTTAGTCCACACCTCTGCTCTGGGACTACTTTCAAAGAAAAGGGCTATTCTAAAGAAGGAAAGAAAGCCACGAGAGCCGCTTCATTGAAATCCAATTCTTGGTTCGTATTAGGGGCTTTGATTGAGGCGATACGATTGGGAATTATCCTTCTTCTTGTTTTTACTAGGATTTTTAGTTGACGCTGATGGTTTAGCCACGTGGCTGATTCCTCTTGCGACGCCTGTTGGGAGGTAGCATCAAAGGTCCGAAAGGCCTTTGTTCCGACCCAACAAGCAAGGGATTGAGCTGCGCGTTAGCGCATCCGTTTTCTTGCTGGGAGAACCCCCTTGGCCGCCGGTGAGTGTTCTCCATAAGTCTGATTTTGCTTCGGACAAAGCTCCAGTCCCAAAAGCTCAGAAACTTTCTGCTCCAATATCTTATAACTGACCTACTTCCCCAGGACTTTGACAATAAGGGCTCTACGCCAGGGCTTCCTTAAACTTCTGCACTCCTCTTTGGTGATAGTGACCCTAGGCCATGGACCTTTCTTCTCTGAGTCCGCAGATGCTTCCGTCAGACTTGGCCTCCTCCATGCCTCCTTTCTTCTTCATCATCCGAGCGATCGGAGGGTTCTCCTTAAAAAAAGGGTATCCTTTCAAGATATGTCACCCCAACTAGTTGGGCCAGTTGGGATTGGGGGGCATTAGTGATCCCTTCCACGGGTTCTATGTCTATAACCTGGGACATATCATGACAGCCAAAAAAATATCCCGATGAGCGGCGTTTACACTTCTTGGTGCTACGAGAGAGGAGATCATCCTCTTCGGTTAGGTGAATCAGTACCGTCGCTGGCTTGCTTTCTTTCAACTGAGCCCGGCCTTCACTTTAAAAGAAGATTTGGCCTCTAATGGACCACCAATTGAACAAGCAATTGGGCTACCACGCTAATCCGCCTTCGTTGATTGAGCTGCTCCCCACCTTTGAAATTGAGATGCGGAGCGTGAAGCCAAAGACATTCCAAGTACTAAAATTACAAGCAGAAGTAGGTCCCCAGAGGGTCAGGCAGCCTACAACACATGCACGTTTTGGACACCAACACAGGAGGTTAGGCAGCAACCAAGGCGTGACCTAAGTGAATTCAGCCAGAGGTAAACGTCAGCGAAGAACTTCCTCGAAAGATTTTTTAGTTTTAATGAACATCAACTCATTGACTTAAGGAGAACTTTTTAGACGAGTTCCGTGTAGCCGGTGAGTACGAGTACAGGCTATGAAACAGGCTTTGAGTTCCATTACATTGCAAGAAATCATTCCCGCCATTCTCCCTTCCAGTGAACCCCACGTGTCTGCCTCCGGCTTCGAAGCAGTGGGGAAGAAAAGCGAAGTACACTTGTTGCTTCGACTTCATTCATACACTTGTCAGCTCAGTTAGCGAAGGCAAGGTGTGAAACGTTGTCTCCAAAGCTCGTGAAACGGAGGAGACTCGGTCAGTATAAGGAATCTTTCTCGAGCTCAGGTACGGGCGACTCAGTCACATGTGCTCGACTGAATATGCAGCCACGGAACTGCTAAATCCCTCGTGAGACTCCAGTTTCGGTCAATCGTGCTTGTCAGCCTTCATCACCACTGCTTTGGCGACCCGGCTGAACGAATGCAGTGACGCGACTTGTGTATATGGTAGTTTTCCGCAGTGGAACCTTTCAGTCTATGAATAAAAAGTTTTTGGTAAAAGCCTAGACAAAAGGTGCCTAATAGCATAAGGGAGACTAATCGGGTAGCGAATCCCATCCCTCGACGTGGGATTATGTTCAAGCGCACAACATCGCCCAGAAGCTTATAGCCGGGCGAAGCGGTCCAATTGAAGCAGATTCACTGGCATCGGTTCCTTCCATCAAAGCTGAAAAGAGCATCTTCTTGGAATCCCATTCAGTCAAACAGCTCTCTGTGAGCTGCCTGTGATACGGGAAAGAAAGCTTCATCGAGTAGTCTGTTTGGGACATTGTTCGCTAGATCTGATATGGCTCGTTCTCTTCTTGGTGGAGCCTTTGTAACTCGTATCCATAACCGTGAAGTTCAGTCTACGGAACGTAGACTTTATTCACAGCGGAACTTGTCTCTATTCCGCTATTCCCTTTGGTTTTAAGGCGAAACTCACTAAGGGGGTGCGGACTGCAATTCTAGTGAGGTTAGTCCTCTGTTTTGTAAGTGAACGAAAGGCTAACATAAGCTAGAGTTGAACGATCTACTTTTCTATCTTGATGGCTGCGAAAGCCTTAATTCAATTAAAATGTTATATGGTTTCAGCTGATTACGAGCACAGCAGGGTAGTAATGCCTAAAGGAAGGAATCGAGCGAATGTAAGTGCTTCGCTTGTTACGTTACAGCCAGTAAAGAAGAAAGCACTACTTCATGGGAATTTGGAGCGAATCGAGCTTGGTTTGGTCGCCCTAAGCCGAAGCTTCTTATTTTCTTGCCCAGCGTTAGGAGGGTCTTTCTCCATTCCTTTCGTGAAACCTGATCTAAATTTCGTCGTAAATCGTAAATAAGGAGACCTTCGCTAAGCATGTCAACGTCCGTACGGGAGCGGATTGCCGATGGATGGAGGCGGCTGCATCTAAGAGTTTAGTTCCAGGAGACTGAACTTAATGGCCTGAAGCAGGATAGACTCATTGAGGGAGTGAGCTCCTCTTTTGGGATACGCCATTCGGCTCACTCTCATGGATAGACCTTAGGTCAACTACATGGCGAAGTCAACTCACTTTGCTTAACAAAGGGCAGCAGAGCAGGACTTCTTTCTCACCCTCACCGACCTTCTCCTCTCGTTCCAAGTATTTAACTCGTACCCTATCGGTCGAGTTACTACGTTCCTGGATTCCTTCTTTTCATTCACTTACTAAAGGATTCCTTTTGAAGGGAACCCCCTCCAAGGCATCTGCCACATTTTGAGAAAAAGTCTGGTGTATGTAGCCATACTCCAATAGTTAAACTCTTTACTCGTGAATGAAGAAGCCTCGAAAGAAAGACAGAGCAAAGAGGGAAAAAGTGTGGTGAGTACAATTCTACTCCACTGGTCTTATTGGTTGGATCCATGGAGACTTGATAGTGGAGATCCCCGGCCACTAAGTAGTTTTCACAAGGAGTCAAAAATTGGACTCAGAGGTCTGGAAAGGAAGAATAAAGCTTCTAAGCGGATTAAGAACCTTCATACATCAAATTTCGTATAGAAGGATTCGTCTTGCTGAGCTGAATTGAAGGCCATAGGAAGGATGGGAAGAGATGAAGCCTTTAGGCAACTCGACCTGAGGATTAGCGGTAATTAATCTCGAGCGAAGCAAGAGGGTTGCAGCCAGAGAATGAGCCGAAGCGCTGAGTGGGGGAGTGGCGGTTTCTTTCTTGAAAGTTTGAAACTGCCTTTCTTTTATTTCATTTATTTCTTGTTGGCAGCGATTGGAAGTCGATTGCCTAATCGGGAAGTAAGCATTCAAAGTCGCCTAAGCAGTCCCGTAGCTGTGCATTTTTTTAGTATCTTGGAAAGCCTTACAGTGGTTCATTTCCAAGGAGAGAGTTGAAAAGAGTTATTGTATGGCATTTTTGTCACTAAGAACCTAAGACTGAGAAAGCGCGAAGTAAGGGATGCGAGACTGAAGCTAAGAAGTTTAGGAATTTACCACCTAAGAATGAACTGACAGCCAAAACCTGAGATTCCACTGGGGGAGAATCCACCGAAAGGGATTTCTTTTAGGTATCCCGTAGGAGCTAACTAAAGGCATAAGCCAAAGACAGCTAAGGATAGGGCCCCTTCGTTAAATAGGAGCGAAACGTTAGCTTAGGGGCGAAAGAGTAACCCGATGGAGAGGGGAAAGGAGAACAGCTTTACTTCGGGAGTTGAGCTCTTACCACCAGTTCCTCACAGGAGAGAGGGTAGCTCAACATCTATTTCAGTTCTTGGTTTAGTCCGGTAGGGCAGAAGGTTTAAAATCACAAACTGAATCTGGTTAAATTATTCTATTTCAATTGCATTCTTCTCACAGAAAGATCCCCCGAAGAGGAATTCCATTGAGAGGCCCCAGTTTGTCTAGGGAAAGTCATACCGAGCGAACCGAGATCCAAGACCTAGCTAATAAGACGAGATCAGACAATTCTGATTTTATTCGATCCTTGTCTGATTCAATTCACCTATCAGGCATTGAAAGGCATGAAGTGACTCAACTGGTAAGGAGAGGAGTGTAGAAGTTAAGGCTATGCTTTATTTAAGACTGCGCAGATCAAACAACTCACAGTGACCCCTGTTCACAGCCTTTGCCAATAGAATCACTAGGTTTAGGATTATCATAGGGAGGAATATCAGGGATGAGAATCAGGGGGTTTAGCTCAAAATAGCTAACTTTCTTTCTTATACCCTTTCCTAGCTTTGTTGTTTCAGTAAGGGTAGTGTAAAGAGACCGCAAGAGAAGCAGGTAGTGCTGGTCTTAGTATTGGTAGATAAGTGTAGGCAGCTACGGGCGTGTTCAACATTCGAAGGGAAGAATCGATCGATGATTACATACATTCCTAATCCTAACCACTCCCCAGGCGTGGGTAAACAGGGATCAATCCAGAGCAGCACTCAAGACAAATGAATCTAAGTTAGTATGCAAGAAATCGAACTAAAAAAAAACCATTAAGAATTAAGAAGAGAAATACAGAATTGCCCGCCTCTTCCCTTAGAGAATTCGGGATTTGTCCCAGCATAGATCTTATCAGTTATCCGTTTATGCGCAATAAACACAAATATACAGTACATGAAGAATAAAAGAGAGTGAAGTCCCGGTTTTCAATCTTCTAGGTCTTCTCGAGCCTTCGCTGCCTACTCTGCTTTTGCTGCTTAGCTTATGCTATCCTCTCAACTGACTGTAGATATCCAGTCTTCTCCGACTGAGGAGAATAGCAAATCAAGTCAGGAATGCGAATAGAATAGTCCAAGTAAAAGTCTCGTCCAATTGCCTAGCGTAGGCTTAATGCACTTCACACTGGCTAGCGCTACTTCCAACCTCGCTCTCAACGCAAACGGTAGCCAGTATTTAATCCAATATTCAATTAAATAGTTAATAATAAGTGGTTTTGTTTCATTTCAGCTCTTCGATTAAAGAAAGGCATCGATACACCCCACGACCAAAAAGGCCTACGAGGTCGGTAACCGGTGTAGGCATTGCACGCAACCTCGGTCATCTCGTCATTGGTAGATAGTTGTTTCCACCATCGGTAGCTCTCCGGTGTCCACGTTCACGCGAAAGAGAATGAAAGGCGAACGTGCTTGATATTACGCTACCTGGCTCTTCTGCTCTTAGAAAGAGAGTCAACCAATGCCCCTTGAGCCAGGTGACTATCTTGTCGACTTTTCCTGGCAGCTCGAGTCGCTAAGGGGAATTCCTTTGAGAACCTTTAAAGAAGAGAAGAAATACCGGAAATGCTTTATTTTAGGAAAGAAAGATCCCAAGCTTATGCTGAATCGAGAGTGGTCTTCTCCTTTGACTTTCAGTCGGCTACTTATCGGTGGCCCCTCCTTGTCTTATTTAGGATGTTGACCTATCTCTTTTGCCTCAGCTGCAGTTCATTCAGCACTGGCGTGCAAGATCTTTCAAGTACCGGTTAAGCAGTTCTCTCAAGTCAGCTTTGTTGCTGGTCAACCATTAGGTACGTAGTCACTAACCTTTAGGTTAGGTTACTATTCGTCTTGGCCTTATCCTATCATCAAAACGACTCTGGAGCTACAGAGCTTGCAAAGAGGTTTCGGGTTTAAAGCATCTTCGCGCCCCTTGGGGGCGTCTACTCACGGAAAACGTTGTAGGCGTCTCTTGATTATGAGGTACTACGGTATGTTGCCGTGTCCTCTGTGGTTAGCGGTTGCTGCGGGTTTCGTGCCATCGCCTCAGGTGATTGGTAGGGTTGTGGAAAGGCTTCGTGAACATTTTGTTCCGAAAGATCCGATTACACCTCCCGATGTTGTTTTCCCTTATCCCGGTATGCGAGACTTCCTTGAGTGGTCTCTGTATCAGGGTTGGTTAAAACAGCATCCGAAATACCAGCACAGGTACTGCGCTGTTGCTCTTGCTCCAGATGTTAACATAGACGCCTTACCCTCCGATCTATATACGGACGTGGTACTCAAAAAAAGTCGATTTTTCCACCGGTGTCATGTTTCGTGTATTTGATTGGGTGGTCGAACTGTCTCGTCAGGACATTCGTGTCCTTACGGGGCAGGTGGACGCGTCGTCTAATGGTAATTCCTTGGTAGAAGGTTGATCACCCTCTAACAGATCATTGGACCATAAGACTATCGGCGTGAAAATGAAAAGCGTATCAACACGCTAAAAATGCTCCTATCCTATATTGTATTGCGCGGGCATCTTTGAGTTGCTTATTACCCTCGAGACAAGCCAACCTTGCCTTTCCTTGTACGATCCAATCTTGTATGATTCAATTCCTAATTGAACTCAATCCTTTTTGCCACCCGAATGATTCCGTGTGAAAATCACACTCACTCTCTCCAGACCCAACCAAAGCGCTTCACTCAAGCGTATAAAAGAGAGATGCTTTCTAGAGTGAGTTGAAAGACTCGTTACGACTCGTGCTTTTGTCAAGGGCAAGGGAATCACTCGTCTTATTCATCAGGCCTGAAACCAATTGGGTCTCGTAACTGATCCGCCGAAAAGAAAAGGGGGAAACATATGGGGAGGCCTTTTTTCACTTTGGCTGAGTCAATCGAAGCTAAAGCAAGCAACAGGTGCTTTCACTGCATCAACTGAGTCAAGGTAAACCACTGAATCAATGGGCTGTGCTCCTGGCTTCGCTTCTGGGTCAACACCAATGGGATCCGCTGCTTTATCCGCGGCTCTTGCCTCTGCATCTGGATTTGTGCTTGGAACAGTCTTCTCTCTTCTACATTTGCACCCGGAATATCTCCAGATCAAGACCCATAAGGAGCCGTAACAGAGGAAGTTCGAAAGGCGGGACCAAGGTATAGTTCCTGTTATTTACCTTTTTCCAATGTTTGATCCAACGGCGGAGCCTGTGAGAGGGGCGCTTGACCTTTGTTTCACCCGGATGTGAGACCAACTTCTCTTACAGAGCCTTTCTATCTATCTAAATGATAAACAATAAAAAAAAGGAAATAATAGGACTTGGATCTCAAGTAAGGCTCTGATAAGACGTTCTACAACTTGAGTAAGGCTGACCCAGCCATAGCTGACTCCGGGGGTGTTCAATTCGTTAGGCAAAGAGGTCATCTCCTAGGTCAATGGTCTCTGTCTCAGCTAGCTGCCGTGATAGGAACTCAAAGCCTCGTCATCCGCGGAAAAGATAACTATTGCATAGCCCGGCACAACAAAAGCAAAGGTTGGCATATTTTTCTTTTTGAAAAGGAGTCGATTACCTATTTTTCCTAGTCTCGGAATCCAATTCGATCTTAGTCTTCCCGCCCAGCACGTATTTCTAAAGTGGTCGATGTAGGTTATGGGATAGCGCTTGTAGGAAAATTTCCGTATCGCCTTTTGCCTTCGAATTTGATGAATCGCTTTTAGCAAGTCTTTCAGGTGTGTTCCCATCCCCCTCACCTCTTAGTGAGGTGTAATGGCTTTTTCTTTACCTCTAGTCTAAAGCGGTAAGCATTACAAGGCCAAGGTAAGGTAGGCGGCGCGCTTATCCTATTCCGTCTCGATCCTCGATCCTTTCGGGCTCAAGACGGTGGCCTCTTTCACTTCAAAGTGCCATTGTAACGTCTTTCTTCGGCAGACCGGTAGGAGAGTGTGTGAACACAATCCTCTCGAATGCCTTCAAGCAAGGGAAGATTCACTAATTCAATTCTATAGCTCCTATACTATAGGGCCAAAAGGTAAGCAAGGTAAGAAAGTAACTAGTTAGCTCTCACAGCAAGGTGAATGAAAGCCTTCCCTTCTTAACTTAATAAAGAGTTCACACAACCGAATCCGCTGAGGTCGCTTGGTAGGAGGAGTGGCTAATACCGCCATGAGCCTACCCATACGAAAGAATTGAATCAGTAACTGCCATGGAGAGCTAACTGGCAAGAAGCAAGAAGATTCCCAGCTAATCCGTGAGTCGTGGTCAAAGAGAGCGCGGAGTAGCCAATAGGAAAACCTTATTAACCCTAAACGGAATTCGTTAGCTAATTCATTCATCCTAGCCTTGCTTCTATTATGATAGATATAGTGACTTTGAAAGAGCGGCTTCGTGAATCAATTACTTAGAATTATCTCATTCAATTGCAGCGCTTACTGTAACAAGAACACCGGTTACGAGAAGAGATGCAGGAAGCAGGGGAAGTAGAGGAACCATTGAATTGCATGTGAAAAGCATGATTAGGCTTAGGCATTAGGGAAAGGAAGAGATGCAAGACCGGGTTTCACGAATGAATGCCCTGCTGTCGGAATAAAGGCTGCAGGCTAAGCTATCTCAGGGCTTAGTTAATGCTGTTGAAGAAGAAAAATGTACAGAACTGTGGCATAAGAGCCATCGGCAAGATCCGTCTCTTGTGTGTGCCAAACATGGGATCTGAAGACTGAGGTCACTTCTTACGTGATTGACGGTGACACCTCCTAAACAAAACTTCCTGCTTGGATCCACAGCGTGGTACCTTCCACCCTTCATCAATGCTTCAAATACGTTGATGAGAAGGGAGACAAGGCGAAAGTAAGGAATTGAGAGTCTAAAGGCTTCCACTAGAATAGAACAGAACTGAGATTCTCTACTTCAACTTGACTTTGGGACAGAGAAGGGAGAACATGATCCTTTATAGAGGAAGTTCCCCCGATGACTACGACTATAGGGATTCTTCTCAGTCTGTCTTTGTTTCCAGCAAAAGCTATGAAAGAAAGCTCAGCTTAGGCAAAAGCAACTCTCTTACCTGACTCATATCCTTGAAACTCAACCCTTTTTGCCTTAGGAGCAGAGCAGCTCCATTTCAAAGGTTAGGCGCGATAGCCACTCGGCAAGAAGGAGATGAGCCATATGTGGACCAGATGGAGGGAAGGGGCTACCCCTATTAAGCAAAGAGGTACGATCTTTATTGATTATCCAATCACTTTACTTGGTCCATAGGGAGGGAGTTTGAAAGATCCCATAGCATCAGGGAAAGCGGTTACCACAAACGAGAGACCAGGAGCAAAATGCCACTCTACTAGACGGAGAGGAGAGGGCCCAGCTTCACTGATTGAGGTTAGGGTTCGGGGAGGCCAGTCAGCAATTCTAGGAGGAAGGGCGAAAAGTGGACAAGGTAGGCAATTCAATTTAGTTGTAAAAGAACTTAACTATATCACCCCGGATCCGGAAGAAGAGAGCACTTCACTTTCCATTGAGGAGTAACATAATCAAAAGTCTAGCTAAACTCAACAATGCCTAATATTTATTTTTATTTAGGGAAAGGCAATCGATAGGCGAGGGAAGGATAGAGTGACCGACCTGTACCCCGAAAAAAGAGACAAAGTTCGAAGATCGAAAGTCAAACTGGGAAGGAACTGTTCTCGAATCTTGAAGCGAAGAAAGAGGAGTTTAAGAAGTAGTTAACGAAAAGAAATAAGGCCATTCGAAGTCCATAAGTGAAAATTGGATGGATGCCCGCTCCTTGGGTATGCTTTCAAAAGGGCTGTTTTCATGCGTGCTGGTGTTCGTGGTTTGTTGGTTTTTCTGTTCTCGTGGGGGAAGGCAGGATCGCTACAGTTCTATCTCCCTCGAGCGGGGATGGGAACAACCAACTGTGTGTCATCACGTGCGTGCCACGTGGAGGCGGGAGACAGGAGCACCGGTAGAGGCAGTAGCTTACCTTGAACCAGTCCCGGGGGGGCGAGGATAGCAGCGGAGCTAGGTGCATCGTGTGGTGATACAAATACGTATATCCCCTTCTGAATCCATATCACGGTCGCGCGGGACCGACCGGCCCACTTACTCAACCGAGTGAACGGATGGTGACGGGACGGAATTCTAAGAGTATACTATTGGATTTACCTTACCGGTACTGGATCGGCTGCTTATGCACCTGCTGCAGGGGGAAGGTCAATCAATAGCATCGACTGAACGGGAAATGCTTGCTTCTATTCCCTCCCTCCATACCGCAACAACCGGAGCCGCGAGAGTCAGCAAGCTACCTAGATGTTCATGCACTGGCTTGACGAGGAGAGAGCTAGACGGACTAGGGGAATGTGGCAAAGGCTGCTGCTTCATCAAGGAAGCGATAAGAGGAAGAAATCCTTGATGAGGGGAAAAGACCGGGGGATATTTTATCAATCACAGCCCGGAAAGGAATTGCTTACTACAGACAGACGGGATGAAATAGCCGCTTCTTCTCACGTATTCTCTCTTCGATGGCATCGAATGCACTCTTGTAAGGGATTGTGCCAGAAAAAGGTATCCGTAGGACTAGCATTCGTAGTAGGAGAGGGAGTCCATCTTTCATTTCTAAGCATGGCATCAGTATCGGAGGAGGTTATGCCGTAGCTGTAGCAGTAGCTGTCACTGGTCTTTGAATGAAGGAAGATCCATAGTCAAATCGAATCGGATTGATGCTAAGGAATCCGCATCCCTTTATCCCTTTCCTAACGTAAAGCAGTTTTCAACTCCGACCCTCTAAAAGAATGGGGTACCCGAACCGAGCTCCTCAGCGGCACCTGCAACTCGAAGAAATCCTGCTCTTGATAACGATCCTCCATTAAAGAAGTGTTAGGAATGCGTTGCCCTGGTATCGGTGTCCTTTCCTTAGGCTGGGGGAATTCCTTGTCTTTTCTCTCTTCTAGTTTTTTCCAGTAAGCCTTGTTGGATGACTCAGAGCTCTTGCGCTCCCTCTTTTCAATATCCCTTTGCTGTCTTCGTAACCGCAGTGAGAGTGGGAGCTCAAGCAGTTGCCGCTGCAAGACTAGCCGCTGTTGAGTAAATAGCAGCTCTTACCCTATCCGCGCTTGATGGTGAATAAGCCTTTTAATCATCTGCTGTTGAGAAAGCATCCAATTGCAATTAAAAAAAAGCATATCCCTTATCTAATTATAAGGAACTTCTTTCCGGCGAAGTGACAGCGGAGCGGGGAAGGAAAGCAAGAGCAAGGGACTGATTAGACTAGTAAGACATGCCCAGAAGAGGATAAGATCAGAAAAGGGAAAAATGCCTCTTGAGATTGTTGATTATCTTTTTCTTTGAACGACTCCGCTGCTTTTCCTGTTAGAGCTGTTAGAGATCTTATCTTTGCCTTTTTGGCACCAGGGTTACCTCCCATCTTACTTCCGAACTTCCTTTCCGCTCCGCACCTTCTCCTTAGCAGTACGAAGAGTCTAGAGCGACTCCAGGGCCCTTTAGTAGTTCGGCGTGGTATTCATTATACCCGGATATGGAATTGAAAAATAAATTCACTTAAATATAGGTAAGTAATTGATAGAGTCATTAGTTCAAGACCGAGGGGGGCAACTCAATACAATAGAGGTAGGCGAGCAGGCTTTCCGGCTAAGGAAGCAGGTGTCCCCCACCTTAAAGGAAAGGGGCGAAGCTAGAAAAAGAAAGCAGATGGTTAGAAGTAAAGGCCGAACATAGGTGCTACACCGAGATTTAATAGCATACCATACATTATGGTAATCACGAGAATTCCTAGGGTTCAGTCCTAAGCTCCAGCCTTTGTGGATCTAGTAGGGGCTTCCGTCCCGTCACGAACGGATGAGAATAAATAAAGGTATTTAAGAGGAAGAAACTGACACACTAGAAACCTAAAAAGAAAAGTGATCCTCAATCTTTTTATTGCTGGAGACAGAGATTAGTCTTCAATAATTGGTTAATCACTGCGAGCGGCTCTCTCTCTCTGGCCATTATCAAACTAAACCAACCAGATGTCTTCGCAAGCAAAAGAAGAGTTGTCGCTATTTCTGTCCACCAGTTACCAGGGTATCTATCTATAATGAATACTCATACTCGATCCTTAACCGATGCCGCGGGGCAGACGAAGAATGATTGTATATAATAAAATTCGAGAAAGAATCTCTGCTCCCTCTTCCCTGCGTATGCTCCCTTCTTCATCGCCACGCAAGGAGTCCCATTCTGCAAGGACAGTCGTGGTTAGAATCACAAGCACATAATTTAGCTAAAATCACGAGTATAATCATAGCTATAAAGGCTCGCCCTTATGTTGGAGCAGCTGCTCCCCGAGTCGCGGAGGTCTCGTATTTCTGATTTCTGAATAGTTACCTCCTTCAATTCACCACAAGGCATCTGTCTTCCTAACTTCTTCATCAATCTTGTCCCGGAGAAGCCTTGCTTCTATCAAAACGATTGCTAGAAGAGCGATCACTAAACCCTTACATAACCATGAACCTTTGCATAGAGCCGCACTTGAAAGAAAGGATTGAGCTAATTTAGAATTTAATTGAAATTCTTGTGCGTATCGCCATACTCCTTGCTTTTGCGGTGGAAAGGGGTTCGTCTTGGCTTTGTCTGGTAAGTTGCGACGGCTTCAGGACACATTCTTGCGAAGAATATGACATGGATAACTAGGGAACCACTACAATAGGAAACAACGGATCTATTCACTTAAGTTGAAAAAGCTGCTTCATGGATATCCGGAAGGTCAAAAGCTGAATAAAGTATAAAAGAAATAAGATCGTGCTTCGTATTAAACGAAGAATAGGGATAGGGTAGAATAGAAGGGACGTAGGCACAGACAACAAGCGTGATAACGAAGAAAACTGTCCCCACCCACTGTGATATGAAAGACTATCTGACCGGAAAGAGGGTAGCCCCATAAGTAATAGAGCCTACTTAATTCCTATTTACTAATCTCCCAACTGGATTGAGAACTAGCTGGAAGCTAGCTATTGATTGAATCGCACCAAAAGGGTACTTTAGCAGGGGGACTGGCATCAACCATTCCCGCTACATGCAGGTATAGGCAAGGGTGAATCAAGTCAATTCTCTCTGTCAGCATTCATGACTAGAACCTCCTTAGCCAATGTTCAGACATCTTGAACGAGTGGCGTAGCTAGCTTATTACAGTACTGGAATGGAATAAGGCTAGTACAATCAGGTCATCTGGGCATTCTTTGCTTCCTGTACTGATTGATAATGCTTTCTTGACAGTCGAGATAACCTCTCTTTCATTTAGCCTATCTGTCTTCTCGAACCTCTGTAAGGCAAAAGAACTGGCTTCGTGTACAAAGTGTACCGCTGACATGGTAAGGTTCAAAGTTAGCTCAGGTTAGCATCAATCCGGAGAAGGCAATTCATTATACAGTCGAGAGGAACCTTTTCGTACACGGTGCGTGTGTAAAAGCATGTAAGGAGTTAGACAGACTTTATTCAGCTTGAATGCAAGGTTACTGGTTAGATCCAGATCTGATTTCATAGAAGATCTTTCCGGGACGTTTATGCCATTACTGGAACCAATCCCCGGATTGGGATTATCTAAAGCAATTGCCTTCCATGCAAGCAAAGCAGTTTAGTGCCTTTTGTGCTTCATTTAGTTTTGCGTATCAGTTAAGTTTCAGGTCTGTCATTAGCGGGCTATCGGGACAGCTACTGGATCTCTCTATCCCAGGTTATTGATCAGCTTATTACCTATTAACAACAAGGTACGTTCTGTAGCAATGGCTAGCTTAACGAAAGCCTAACTCTAGAATGGTCACCGAAACATTAGGCTTCTCTTACCTCTACATGACATCGACCAGACGAGCAGCTGAGTGTCATCAATCCCAGTTGCCTTTCTTGCTTGCTTAACGCTAGAAAGCCGTTGCGCATTAGCAAAAAGAAATGCAATTATAAAGACAAAGAGGTGGTTACAGAATGATTTAGATTGAAACTAGTCGCCAGGCTGGCTGATAAAGAAGAGGGCGACGGATAAGGTCGAAACGGCTAGCCTTCTCTCGTCTATCTTGGTATTTGTATTGATGAATCAGCTGGTATCTGGTATAAAGTAGGGAGGCTTCGTGTGATATATAGAAGTCATAGAATAAGCTCTTTGAGAGGCTAACCAGAAATATCTTATTAAGAAAACTGAGTTCGATTCGATTATAGGCTAGATTAGATTCACGCTATGCTAGTTGCGTATAGAAGTTCGAAGAAGCAGCAATCTTATATATCAACTTCTATTTTATAGAAAAAGTTAGTTCGCCAGGCAAGGAAAGATATCATATAGATAGAAGGGATACCGCCTAAGCTGAGTTGTGAGCTCTGACACGATGGCTCTCGAATCCAGGCGCGCACGTATAAAGGAGGTGCAAGGTTACGCTCCCGTAGCCTTCCCATAGCACGGTTGAGTCGGAACCGACAATGACGATGCCCCTTCCAACAGTCCGAAGGTCCGAAAGGAGGCACTCCCCTCCCTTTCTCTCCTCGTTCTTCTGCTGGATTGCTGCTCCCGCGCTTACCCCAATGGACCACTTAGAAGAGACCGCTTCGGATGACTCTCTATATCATCTTCTTCAGAGCCCTTTCCTATTCTACTTTTTGAATAGCGTAAGAAAGGATTTTACAGTTGATTCCGCGGAATCACCAACGTCTGTTTACTTGTACGAGCGAAGTCTTCACCCCGATCTAGATCCATATCCAGATCATCCAGTCAGTTCGTTCGGAAGCCCCCTATCATCAATCCCGGTTCCAGCCATCATAGAGGATGACCCCGGCTTTCTTTACATATGAGCATTCGTGTGATCCCCTGATGCGCTATAAATAAGGTTTAATGAAGTGAAGCCCCTCGGGGTGAGAAGAGGAAGGGGCTCTTGTCTTGAATATGAAGTTTCACTATATATATGTCAGTTGCCACCATCCAGCGTTAGTAACCCTAATGATTGGATAAACGGATGACACACGTTCATAGTGAACTAGTAATGTTCCGACTGAGTAGTGTGTTTCCTTCATCACTTAGGATTGTAACTGTCCGATGGCAGAGAGTTTTAGAAGATTCTCGGGTACTAAGATCATTTCTATCAAAGGTGATCTTAATACTCACTGATGGTCTGAATAAGGAGATGTGTATTGCCGCCTACTTGTTCGCCAAACAGGTAATCTATTTGGGTCGAAAGAGTGGATATTTACATCTTGCGCTTTATCTTAAGCAGTGTAATACTTGTCTCATGACTGCCTATGGCGGCGTCAATCGACCTAAAGGTTCTTTATCTGTCCCTGTCTCTCTAACACGGTCAGGTTATCCTAGGATTATTCCTTCTTTTCATTCACTTACTAAAGGATTCCTCTAATTGATCTATGTCGTGCCCCCGGGATTCATTCTCCTGCGCTTGGGCCTATCACGGTAACAAAGAAAGGCCTCTCTTAACCCTCTGCCGTTCCAGCTGTGGACAACAAGAGGTTTGCTCAACCTGCTCGTGCGACGTTAAACCATTTGATCCAGCAATGGCAGCAGCTGCTCTATTCTTCTTCATTCTTTTGCTTTTGGGGGGCGATACGACAGCAGTTGCTTGAGAGAATAGCTCCGATGCTGACTTCCCTCTCTCGATTTAAATAGGAATGGGCTTTCGTGAGCCAATAGAGTCGTCAGGCAGGATCAGAGAAAATAGGCAAATACACCCTTTAGTCCCGCCCTTCTGTAGTTCACATACCCGTGCCTAGGTATAGGTACAAAACCTGGTTTTTCCTGGTCCTACCCGCTCAAGTGTAATGATGTTACAAACGCCCTTAGCATCCTGCTTTGATTGCGAAAAGGTAACGAAGTGCCGTTGGAATTAGAGTGCAATTAATCGCCATTACATTAAGTTAAGATTTAAGATCGGAGTCGAGGAATGTGTTGTTGAGTTGGCTCAAAAGAAAGCGAGAGGTCAGGTCTCTATAATTCTTTGTCCCCTCCCATTTTGTGCTATTGAATGCTCCTAGTGGTAAGTTCTCTAGAAAGCTTGCTTGCTAAGGTCGATAGGCGGATAAGGCTTTCTGTTCTTTCTCTTGACTATAATTGCTTGCAAGCAAGCTTACCATATCACTTAGCCGCCTTAACTGAAAAAGGACTAGACCGATCCTTAGCCGAGGTGGTCAAAGGGCCAAGGCGAGACCGCTCGTGGGTTTAGAAGGGACATGTAATGTTATCATAACATTCAAAAAAACAAAAAAAGCCCTATCGTAACGTAAGGCTAAGGGTTTTGATATCCTCGATTCGACGAATCTTGTCCTTCTTCGCGTGTTGAAATAATTTACCTGGTGTGAAAAGTGAGCCTGAACTGACTTGGAAGTCCGATGAGTTGTTAAGGTTGACCTTGCCTCGAGAGCTGGGGAACGTGGTTGGTGCCCCGTCCCCTATTCAGCAGAGCGATCAAAAGCGCGCGCGTTGAGGAAAAGTAAAGTATAGAAAAAGATTAAGATTATCATTCCTCTTCTGTCGAATGATAGATACCACAAAGAAGAATGCCCGGCGATAGCATAGGTGCTCTTGCTCTCCTCAGTCACTGAGATTGAGTCCGTTCGACTTTCAGCTTGGTTGGCTTCAGTATCTGGAGCTGAAGCAAGCACTCTGCATACTGTATGAAAGAGTCATTCGATTCGAGTAGACACGTCAGCAGGTGGAGGTTCTGGCCTTGGTCTCTGTGAAAGGTCCAGCCGATGGGAATGGGAAAGAATCCATGTTCCAGTCTTATTACCGAGTGCAAACTGCTTTCTGTGGAAGGTTCGATTACGAGAAGGAAATAGAGGTCACAAGGTAAGATAAGGGACCGCTTTCCTTTTATTTATTTCCTTACGTGGAAAATGAATCAAATCATTGGGAGGGCCATGAGAGAAATCCACTTCGTACCTTCGTATCTATAATCTAAACACTTATCACCTCTGTGCCTTCTGTACTTCCCGGCTCCAGCAAGAGCCACAGTGACTAGAACAACAGTAAAGCCGCATTAATCAGTCAATTTGAATAGGGATTATGAACAGGCCCTTGGCCTTACCCGTTCGATTGATTGTTCTAAAGTCGAAGTCGTTTCGTTAAGTCGAATTGAAAGATAGGTTTTGTCAGTGATTAAATGGAAAGAGGGAGCGGTTGAAGTCCCACTTCCAGGTGCGAATGCATGGACAGGAGCAACCAAGGTGGAAATCTCAGTTGACTGGATATAGTGATTCAGATGGGTCTGCTGATAGGGATGAAAGAAAACCCACTTCTGGCTACACCTTCATACTTGGCGGAGGAGCCATTACGTGGTGTAGTAAGAAAGAAGGAAATCCTTATCCATGATGGAATCAGAGTTTGTAGCCTGCTCAGTTGCAGTGATGGAGGCTATATGGTTAAGGAGATTCTTGCAAAGTTTGGACATCCGGGACATATAGATAAAGCCGTTGTGATCTATTCTGATAACACGGCTGCAATAGCTTATGCAAAGGATCTCAAGTTCCGTGGTATAAAAAAGACTTACATAGACACCCGACTTCACTTCATTTGGTTATGAAGTATATCTCCACCTATGAAATGGTTGCTGACCCTTTGACCAAACTCATTTCTAGAGATGGCATGTTAGGAGTTTGGGATTGCGTAGGATTTGATATACTTTTTTAAGTATATGTTGAAAGGTAACTACGGAATTGCTCCTATTACAAATCCCCGGGGATTCACTCCTCCCTTCTAGTTACCGCCTCGTGGGTCCTTCAACTGGTATGAAATCACTAATGGGAGGCCTTAGCCGGGTTATCTGAAACCTTAACATAGTCATATGAAAGTTATCCCAATAGTCAATGAGCAGGAAGTTAATTCAAGCAAGAAAGGAAAGTCCATTGACTTGGCTACGCCACACCAACCCTATTCTTCCCATCGAGAAAGAAGAGTTCACAGCTACCGGCGCCGACTCGAACTAAGAAGAGCTACTTAACAACTACCTACTATTGGGTAGTGCCCTCCTCCAACAACGGGGCTAATGCCGACTCCAAGACCTCTTATGCCTACTCTTCAAAATGAAACTTCCCTTCTTCCAAGAGCTAAATCGATGGCACTAGGAATCTATCCTAAAGAAAGAATTGACTGACCTTGCGCCGGTATCATTTAGCGGAACTCCTGTTTACCCTGCGGGTCTCTAACTCCCATATGAGATTTGAACCTCATTCCTTCACCTGTGCTTGGTAGGCACTCTTTGTGGAGCCCTTTGGTAATACCAGAGGTGAGATGCCTTCCTACGGCTCACCATGAAATGGGCCATGTGGGCGAGTCTGGTGGGTTCTCACCGTAAGAGAATGTCGTCTTTTCGTTTAGTCGAATAGAAACTATTAAAGCAAAGACATGAAGAAGCCTATTAGTTCACTTGCAAGAGAGAAGGCCCAGAGAGAGTGCCCTTATTTAGAATTCTAAATTATACAACGTCCTTACTTTCTTCGATGCGAAGAATAGCCTG
>Ga0153958_1000019_pt1 | contig 29883 bp, 43 predicted proteins | sample TSFL042MetaG_FD_104719 | JGI IMG/M metagenome (GOLD analysis project Ga0153958, IMG submission 104719) | Attine ant fungus gardens microbial communities from Florida, USA - TSFL042 MetaG | ecosystem: Host-associated > Fungi > Mycelium > Unclassified | place: USA: Florida, Wekiwa Springs... | reverse complement strand
CGACAGATTAGGAGAAATGTATGAAGTTTGTTCGACACTACTCGCCCGAGGCCCACCGGTTTGTGCCCGCTACTTGTTTGATCGTTTCTTGGGTGGATTTGATCGGTCCTCGGGTGGGTTTGATCGGTTCTCGGGCACCGGGTTTGATCGGTCTTTCAATTTGGGTGGTGGTGGGATAGTCGTCTTCCGCCTTTAAGACATAAATACATATCATTTCGTCTGCTGGCTTTGCTACGTACTCTTTTCGGACGACTGTCTCCTCAGGCGTCGAGTTCCCCTTCTTTTTCTTATCAGTTTGAGGGCTGCCCTTGGAGAGTATGGGGGTCTGCGGCCCGCGTTGAACAAAGCTACTTGCAAGTGTAAGATCAGACAGCTCGTTTCCATATGGAATGAACAAACCCAGCGACTGGACCCTCGATGAATTCCTCTGGAGGAAACTCTACTTCAGGTGACCCTGGATCAGAGAGGTCATTGTAGTCATCGCTAAGTAGTAGAAAAGTCTCTGGTTAGGGATTTGAGCCAGCGTGCACACGGGAGATGGCCTCACCCATGGTCCATAATGTGATGCGAAGTCATTGCTAGTGCAGTAGACGGGAAGACAGTTATGTGAAGATATCTATAACTCGAACGCACAGCAGGCAGACAATCGGCGTATATTTATACTTTTTTACTAGCGCCCTAGCGCTTCCTGTATTACCGTATGTGATGGGAATTGAAATGGGACAAGCGCTTCGATAAGAGACTTGCCGTCGTTGGCTATATCATCATGTCACCATGATAAATGCTGCGACCTTTACGGCTCCTCTGCGCTAATTCCTGCTCTTGGCCGTACTATCACATCAGTCTTTCTTGACGGGCCCTGTGGTGTCGGGGGAACGCGCCAATCAGACTAATGCTGCATCAAACCTTGTCTAGGTTTGGAGATAAGCTATGACACGCGCGGGAGATTCCTTCTGTAAAGTCACGTGTGGCAGTGGCGATGAGAAACACCTATTGAGCACAAGTTCGTTCGGCATCCACTTGATGTCAGCGGCAGTCCCACTTCCATCCATTGCCCACCGCGCTCGCATAGCATCTCTCATCTCTCCCCTCAAGCGCGTCCGCCCCAAAACCCCATTCTACAAACTCTCTGCGCACCGCGTGCCAACGCTTTGGTCTCTGTACCGCGGTCTGCTCGGGCATGCACCAGGGGAAAACGTAAGCCGGTTTGTTTTTGAGGACGCTGGCCCATCTGAATACCTTCAGATCCGGTTTCGTGTGCGAGCATTGTTCAGGCAGAACCAGCACGTCGTCAAGGCGCATGCTGCCAAAGCGCTGCTCATGATAGGATACAAGGTACGTTTACTTCTCCCCTAGCGTGCACCATGATCGCATAACGACGCACAGTGGTTAGAATCCTTCAAGCGCGCAGAGCAAGGCCACCAAAAACTTCAGGGGATACTAAGCAGGTATGAACGCATGATTGCCACCAAGCGCGAGAAAGAGGCTTGGAAAAGACGCATACGCGAAGCATTTGTACGTGTTCATAGTGTGTATTATTCTCCTCGTCGTCCACTTACAGGGATTTCTCAGGATTGGGAAGCCAAGCTCCGCAGGCGACCCATCTTCAAGGGCTCTTTCATCCGGCCCACCATGGACAATAAGCTCCTCCCTCGCTTGATCCCGCAGCCTGCGCACATAACTGGAATGATTCTGCGTCGACGCATCGCGCGCGAACGTCGATGGGAGCAGCGGGATATACTGAAGAGCTGGACGCAGGACTTGCGGTACGAAAGTCTCTTTGAGTATGCGCTGCTCAAGAGCGCACGAGGCGAGGCGGTGAAGAAGGCTACGCCTTTGAGGGGCAGGGTATTAGAGAGTCACGCCCATCGATGTGCAAGTGAGGTCGTGGAACAGGGGCGTGAACCCCACCCATGGACCCCAGTGTACACGGGGAGAGCAAAAACTAAATGGGGTGGGCCATATGTTTTCCAGAAGTTGACAACGTTAACAGTGTGCATCAGAGGAACCAATTGCGATGCGCCAGACTGAGCTGAAGGAATGCATGGCGCGTGATATCTTACGGTATCGTAGTGCCCTGCCCGCAGAACTTGTACTGCAAGGCAAACGAGCACGCAGGGACAGGGTAGCCAATAAAACAGCCCAGAAACAACGCGAACTTTCTGGTGAAGTTACTACTGCCACCATCAGACGCAGGCGGAGCGCTCCACCTGCACATATCCAGGAGCTCATGACGAAAAGGCAACTACTGGTAGATAAAGCCATAAGGGAAGTAAGCGAGGGTGGATGGTCGGGCGCCGTCAAGGCACGCCTGGGCGTGTATATGCGTTCACCCGAAAAATGGAAGGCTGAGGGCGGGTGGGAGGACGAGGACATAAAGAAACGACTAGATGATATGGAGAGGAAGATTCGAGCGGAGAATGAGAGACGAAGAAAACAGTCAGCTGGAACCATCCCTCTCTGAATAACCCAAGACGTTGCAAATATGTATAATATGGGTAAGTTGGACAGCCCCAGCCAATATTTACTTCTCCTGGAACTCCACTTTCATCCGAACAGATATATCAACCCTGGCTCTCCTCCCCATATGAATTACTCTTGTGCTTCGGTGTAAACGACCACGATTCGGGAGCAGGGCCAAGGAACATCTCCGAGATTTTGACCCAATCTTGACTGTTTGGACTGGCAAGGAGTGTTTCTGCTCGATGCAAACATCAATGTCAAATTTCCACACGGTCGACGAGGTACATGCCTAGTTCATCTCTTCCTTTGAACGCTGGCGCTCGATCATTGATCTTCGCTGGGAGACGCTCGAGTAATCCGATAGGAACGTAGCGGTATTGGAAGGAGAGCGCTTCACAGAGGAATCGGCGCGTCGTGTTCACACCAGTCGTATCTGTACCAAAGTGACTGATGGCATGTATACTTAGCGGCGTGTCGAAAAGTCGGAGAAGACAAACCTTAGTCCAAATTCAGCAAACTGTTCAAAGAATATGAGTGACGATGAACACAAGGGAGAAGTGGGGAGAAATACCTTGCCAATCAACTGCAGTCGCTCCCTCGAGCTGATATCCCATTCTCGGTGCTCCTTCACTTCCGTGAAAATCCAGGGTTTGATGAGAGCTCCTCGTGCAATCATAACACCGTCCACACCAGTGGCAGATACGCTGGTCCAGTAGTCATGCGATGAGAAGCAATCGCCACCACCGAAAATGGGGACTGGAGACACTGCAACGGTGAATCACCACGTCAGTCAGCAAGAAAATACAGGTGAGATGGATGGCACTCACGACCTTCATCTGCCTCCCGAGCTCGCACGGCATCAACACATTATTTTATGTACTCCCAGTCAGCTAATTTCGTGTAACGTTGCTGGCATGTACGGCCATGAAGCTATTTCTGGTGTATGAGCCTTGGCGCTACGAAGAGACAATGATGACGCACTGTGATACAACCAACTCCCCACTCCGTAGCTGCGCGTGCCATGATCTTATGTGCATTATTGCGTCCGTCCTTGACGCCTGTCCGCAGCTTGATTGTCACAGGAATCTCGCCCAGCGCCCTGGACATCCCGGCGACGATTTTGCCAAGTTTTGCCGGTGCGTCCAATACTGCGGAGGCTTTGTTTCGTTTCGAAGAGACAACATGCCAGGCAACTCACAAGCGCTTCCGCTTCCGCTTTGAAGACAAGGTCGATCGGACATCCACAGTTTATGTCGACGAAGTCTATGCCCCCTGCATCGCCAAATTCGCACCCAATGACCTCGGCAGCTGGGACCACCGCGCTGGGATTGTTCCCCGCAAGCTGAATCTCAAACATGGCTTCCGATGGTGCCGTCGAACGAGGGAGAACTCGGACGCAGAAGCTGTGAGAAACGAGGTCGCAAGTCTCACTGAAGTAGGGTTGCGAGATGAGCGCACTGTGACGTGAATGAGAAAAGAACGAACAAAACAGCGAGAAAAACCACGAGGGGTGAACCGATAGTTTCATGCAAGGAAGCGAGTGAGTGTAGATCACGTACTGTTGTTTAACGGGGGCGTTTCCTGGAGGGAGCTCAGTTGTGCTCATGGCTAGCAACTTGCTAAGTGTACATGTATCAAATCTAATCCAATAAAGTCAAGTAAAGATCTGCGTTCAGCTTTACATCAGATCACGTGGTGCAAACAAGTTGTCGCTTACTAGTATGACATCACCGTACTTCGGTTCGCCCTATTTCAACACCGAGCTTAAAAAACAACGTTGCACACGACTTTACAAAACGACTTTCGACTTTATCTACCGCAGACACTATGGACGGCCCCAGCTGTGTACTTGTCTTTGTACGTCAGTGCTTCGTGCACCCATGGTTGGTCGGGTAATGTCCAATGCAAAGCTCACGCAGAGTCAATACTAGGTTGCCATCATTTTCCCGCCAGCCGCAGCTGCTTTCGTCTCAGGCTGCGGATGCGACCTCTTCGTAAACATCTTGTTGACTTTGTAAGTAGGCGGAGCCTTTCATACCCCTGCAAATTGTTCAATATCCTGTTATTATCAGGCTTGGGTATATTCCCGGACTCATCGTGAGATACCGTACACTTGCCAAAGTGTGGTTACTAAAGTTCTGACATCTCTTTTTGGCAGCATGCGCTCTGGCTCGTATTTGAGCGTGCCAATGCTCAGGAACGACGATACAATGCGGGCAATTATGCATGTGAGCACACAGAGAAGTGAATGACAAGTTAATAATTCGCCACACACAGACACGGGCACGGGGACATACGCTCCTGCAACCCAACCAGGCTATCCGCAATCAACTCCGTACCCGTCTGGTACTAACGCCCCTCCTGCGACCCAACCAGGCTATCCGCAATCAAACCCGGACCAGTCTGGTACTAACGCCCCTCCTGCCTACAAAGGCTGAACAAGTTCACACACATAGTGACGAAGTTCTGGATTGTAGAAGTAGCATTAGGAGATGCAAGTGTCCATTGTATTTCGCCATGATGTAGTTTTTATCTGAATCGCCGGTAGACTCATTAGCCGTTCAAACGTTCCTTGAGGGGTGATTATATCGTTCATCTCATGAACCGCAAGAGGTGCTGCGTGTGTAGCACCTACCTTAGATTAAGGTGATTTCATTTGTCTGATAGACTCGTAGTTCAGTGAGGAAAATCGCCGACTCCCCGGGTCATTCTCCAACCATGCACAGTAGCTCGAACCTCCTCTTCACCTGGATCTTCCGGAAACATGGGCTGTACAACGTTGCACCATCAGAACAGAGTCAATGAACATATAAAGCAGGCAGACCGGATATCTTCGCGTCACTATCTTCTCGCAAACCCAGCCTGCTGTCTGAGCTTTAAGGAAAAATTCGAGGTCTCTGTCTGCCAAGCGCGGCCGATGATGCGAGTAGAAAACCAATATGCATGGCTCGAAGGAGGCACCATCGATTCGGGAGCAAGAAGCCAAGGAAGCGTCGCAAGTTTTCAACAATGCGTCATGCTACTTGTGTTGAGACACCAATTTGTTTAGAGCACACGATGGTCTTACCTGCGAGTGGTTAAAAATCAAGTCTGATAATATAATTAAGTGGAATCCCGGATTTTTGGCATCAGTGACCATTGGAAGTGCCCGGATTATTTTGTCTACTGGATGACCCCAAATATATCCCTGGAAAGATGAACGATCAAGAAGGCTACAGGTTATGTTTCGAAGAATACCTGAATATCAACTCTGTCTTGCTCATCGGGGGTCAAATTCTCTGTCACATTGAATTTCAAGTTATCAATGAGGGCCGCTTCTGGGTAATCTGTTAAAACAACCTGTCCGGTGAGTGAGTTTAGGGGATAGATTCGACTGGAGTGGAGTGGATGTGCAGACTTTTGTAGCCCCATTTTGTGCTGCGACGAGACTTGGGAGACCTCCCCCAGCTCCAAGTTCGAGGACGCAACAATTACGTGCTATCCCTGGATTCGAGTCTATATAAGATGCCACTGCTAGTGCTGCATTCCATCTGAATCGAAGATAAAAAGTGAGTAGCAGGTTGTGAGAAGCTCCAGACGGCAGTACAAATAGTGAGCCCAGAGCGGATGTGAGCCAACGAGGCGGATTTTGACATCGGGAAGGGTGTGACTTTGCGTTGATTTGTGAGTGCTCCGAGTGTATGTTGCGAAGGTCGGCGGGGGTGTTGGTGGACGCGGGGGTTCCTTGAGTGGAAGATAGGGATAATGAACGCGATACACCACAAACCAAGACAAACCGTAAAGATATCGCCGAGAGAAAGATCAGCTTCACCGTCTTGCATGATGAGTGGTTTGTCAATAGAGTCGGAGGATGATATGCTGGCAGTGATTACATAAAATTAGGCTAGATTCCATACAGTCACTGTAGGCGCTCATCAAAGACGTGGACAACCGGCTGAATTTGTGGTTTCGTTCGTACATTGACAGTGACTGACTTGGATGGCCAGCACCAGTCATTCAGCTCAAAGTTCTTCTTCTTCAGGTATTGATCTAACGGGCACAATCACTGGCCTTGTCAATTCGGCTCCTCCGTCACCGACCCTCCGTCCATTAGACAGTGAACGTTCTTTAGCTCGCAGACGAACAAGCTGGGCCAAGTCAGATGTCGGACAGGATCCCTTACGCCTAAATCTTCCAACCATGGAGGCTGGTCCCCCAACCGTCGGAAGAAGTTCGTTTACTCCCGACGAGAATCCGTTCCATTCTCCTGACGATCCTTTCTTCGCAAATAACTTATCTTACGGTCCGAGTCCCATATACAATGAAGTGTCTTACTCGTCCTCTTCCAAAGACGGTCCCTCGTCCTCCTTGTTGATCTCCACTGCAGACTCCGACCTTGACTCGTCCAAGGATGAAGACCAGGTTCGCCTCACCGGCCCCAATTCGCTCTGGGAAACAGGTGCCAATGCGCAATGGACTAGTGCTGGTGACATGTCTATCGACTCAGAGCGCACGGGAGGTGTCACACCCCGGACAAGGCGGAGGTCCCAGCACTATGACACTTCTGCATCCCCGCTCAAACGAACAGGCACGGCGTTGAGGGCAATGTCAAAGAATATCCGATCTGCATCTCTCCGCGTCGTCAATCTTGCAGGCCATGGTGAAACTTCTATCCGTTTACCGGATGAGGACCAGGACAACGGCGAATACTCTCCCCCTCTACATGGAGTCAAGGAAGACTTTGAAGAACTGCGGACAGATGATCAAGTCTTCGTCACAAGAAAACTCTCTCCCTTACGAGGGCGTACTCTAGGCTTCTTGGAATCTTCGAGCAAATTCCGTCTTCGCCTTTACCGCCTCCTTTCTCATCAGTGAGCTTCCTCTAGGGTGCTCACGTTCGACAATATTAATTATTCATTCAGGTGGACGGAGCCCCTAATACTTGGTTTAATAATTCTTAATGCTTGTGTATTGATTTCTCAGGCCTCTCACACTATCCTTCTTCCATCGGATCAGACCATACCATCCCCACAGGCGGGCTTCTTTCATATTTGGGAAGACTATGTTCTGTTTGTGTTGTTCGTCTTCTTCACGTGCGTGCTTTCGTATTGGTCACGTACTCTCATTCTGATGTCTCGCTAGGTTCGAAGCAGCTGCACGAATATGTGTCTCTGGACTTCTACTAGATCCTGAAGTTCCGATATCAGTTTTGTTTGTATCTTCACCACTAACCTCTTGGTCGACTTCGGGAGCAGGATCTTCTGCATCACGTCATGGTGGTCTATCCTTGAGGTCTATTTATAATCGTCTAGCGCGACCTTTCAAACTCTCCGCGCCTACCACTTTACATTCGATGCGCGAACCTGGTCCAAGCAGTTTACCTTCCGACATTTTGCGAGAGGAACAATTCAAACAGACCGTCACTGATGAGGCTTCCTCATCTACCCATTTCCGAAATTCTTCAAAGCCAACTTTCTTCTCCCGCGTCCTTCGGTCAGACCAAACTCCACCAGATGTAGTCTCGTTACCTTTCCGGCTGAATATCGAGAATGCACGCGACAAGGTTCATCGTAACATGCCGTATTTACGCCAAAGCTGGGGAAGAATCGACTGCATTGCTATCCTCAGCTTCTGGATGAGCTTTGCACTCGCTATAGCAGGTATCGAGCGCGGGTCTCATCATGTCGCCGCATTCAGAGCGATGAGTGTGCTGCGAGTAGCAAGGCTTCTGGCTATCACGTCTGGAACTACTGTACGTTAGTGCGCAGCGTTGGATTGTGGTTGGTTTTGAATCCTCATCCAGACAATCATGCACTCTCTGAAGATCGCTCGACCGCTACTTGCTAATGTGGCGTACTTCGTCATCTTCGCTGCGGTCTTATTCTCGTAAGTCCATCTAACCGTTACAAATACTAATTAAATACAAATTGTTCTTGAAGGATAATTGGGGTCCAATCTTTCGGTGGTTCCCTCCGTCGCAATTGCTATCTTCAGCCTACATTGGGTGAAGATCAAATTCAAACAGCTACATTTTGTGGCGGCCATATTAATGCGACTACCTTGGATGTATCTCCTTATATACAAATGGACAATACGTCAGCGGTTCAGGCCAAGGGTTTTATCTGCCCCTTGGGGCAGGTTTGTCAGGTTTGTCCAGTTTGTTCTAAATGATTGTGGTCTCATCAATTCGCTGGATCAGGAAGGATCCAATCCTAATGGTGGTGTCGAAAGTTTCGACAACATTTACCTTGCCGCACTCCAGGTTCTCGTTGTAACCTCAGCCAACACCGTATGTGTTTTCTTTGTCCAGCTTGATGTCGCCCTGATTCCTTTTCAGTGGTCCCCTGTCATGTACTCGATCATAGACGCCGAGTACTTCGTGTCCTGCTTCTTTTTCATCGTCTGCATCCTTGTACTGAACATCTGGCTCATCAACCTATTTGTTGCTGTTATCACGAATACATTCTCTGCTATACGCAGTGACACACATAAGAGTGCTTTTGGTGCTGCACCGTGCGTTTCTGATTTTGCTCACATGGGTAAAGCTAACGTCATTCCCATGTTCCCAGATTGGGACCTGTCGTCGAAGGGCACCAAGAGGGTTGGGTAAACGGGAAGCATGTTTCTCAGAATAACGTGCTCAAGGTGTTCTACTCGTATACGCGCTGGTGCTGGGTGTTTCTGGCTCTTGCATCTCTTGCTGTACAAGCTACCGCTAGTGCAGATATGAGTGACCTGCATAGTCAGATTCTCGACAAGTCAGAGTTTGCACTCACTGTGGCTTTCGATATCGAGATTATCTTGCGCATTGCAGCAGAACTTCCTGCGTGGCGAAGATTTTTCCAGCATGGAAACAACTGGATGGATCTTCTGCTAGCTGTGGGGTCCAGTGTCATCCAGATTCCGGTTATCCACAACTCGGAGTTGTACCCCTGGTTGACGATATTTCAGTTGGGGAGGTTTTACAGGGTGATTCTAGAATTCCCAAGGATGAAGCCGCTTATGGTGAGTGTAGTCAGCACCTAAACATCTGGCAATCAACTGAAGTATATTAGCTCACGGTCTTTGGAAATCTGTATGGACTAGCTAATATGACGCTTTTCTTGCTGCTCGTCAACCTTCTCGCGGCATTAGTCGGCGTGGAGCTTATTCGCGGGGATATGACCGGCCAAAATTTGATGAATTTCGGGCAGCTATGGAATTCGTTTCTCGCTGTGTATCAGTTATTCTCTTCTGAGAATTGGACCAACGTCCTATATGGTGCGGTAGACGCTGAGATTCCGCTGGGACAAGCGGTGATCGTGGCTGTATTTTTATCATCGTGGCTTATTTTCGCATACTGTAAGTTACTAGCAGTGCTCGCACGTATCGAATCCCTTGTTGATGTGGCTCTAGTCATCGTGATGCAGATGTTTATCGCTGTCATAAACGAGAACTTCAGTGTTGCAGAAGAAGTAAAGAAGAGCAAACAAGCATCAGACTATTGGGCGCAACGTCACCCGCAACATGTCACGCACAACAGCTGGACCCGCAGACTGAATCCATATCGATGGATGAAGGCGGACCCTGTTCGGGTGAAGGTCGAGAACCTTCCGTCGAACCTGGTCTTACCGATCCAGAAGACGCTTGTGCAGGACTACGGGGTCATCGGGCAGGACAATCGAAACGCACCTGTACGTGTTTTTTATCGTCTGTTAGGATGTATTACTGAGATTTTTGTCGGACAGAGGCGCATACCGCTTAACGGAGCAAGGCATCTCCCTTCGAAGTCGTTGACGATTCTCCAACAGCTATTTTCTGGAAACAAGAATTCGAATGATGTGCCGTTGGTGACTCTACGGCAGAGTCGAAGTGAACAGACTGCCATGCAGGACGATGACACAGATCGTTATCTGTAAGCCGTCCGGTTTCAGATAACACCCTGATCACTCACTTGAGCCTTTAGTGGTATTCTTGCGAAGACGACCAATGGTGGCCTTACCGAGAACGATGATGACGAACACTCCGAGCGAAAGGCACGGAAAGCGGATTTCATCATAGATCACCCGACGTACGACAAGACTTTTTGGCTTTTCTCGCAGGAATCTCGTTTGCGAAATATGTGCCAAAAGGTTGTCAATCCTGCTGGTGGAGAACGTATATTTGGAGTTCCGCCGTCTGATCTCGCCCATACGCTCTTCCAGCTCCTGATATTCTTGACCGTGCTTGGTGGTATCATCACTGAGGGCGTAGCCACCCCTTTATACCGACATGATTACTACCTGCAGCATGGCATGGTGCGTTTGGGATGGTTCAGCGTTATTGAGGTAGCGTTTGGGTTTACTCTCCTCGCCGAATTCATCATCAAGATCATCGCCGATGGGTTCATATTCACTCCAAATGCCTACGTCAAGAGCATATGGAACGTCCTGGACTTCATCATACTCATCGGAATACTCGTGAACTTGTCATTCACACTAGTTTTCGTTAGTGGTTTGTCCCGTTCCATCCACGCACTAAAGGCGCTCCGAGCTCTCCGCCTACTGACTTTGATTGACAATATGCGAAACACCTTCGAATCACTGATTATTTCTGGGGTGACTCGCATCTTGGATGCCGCTATTTTAGCAATCTTGTACTTGATTCCCTTCAGTGTTTGGGGCGTCAACATCTTTGCAGGACTACTGAACAACTGCAACGATACCAGTGTCCAAGGCATCAATGATTGTATCAACGAGTATCCCAACACCATATACGGCAATTCATTCGGATATTTAGTCCCTCGTGCTTGGGACAACCCCTCACCTTCCACGACGTTCTCCTTCGACAACTTCCGATCCTCGATGCTTATTCTTTTTGAAATTGTTTCATTGGAGGGATGGATTGATGTGATGGGTGTTGCAATGAGCATTACGGGCAAAGATCAACAACCACAGCTCAATAACTCGCAGGTCTACGCCATTTTCTTTGTCATCTATAATCTGCTGGGAGGTGTTGTGATCTTGACACTTTTTGTCAGGTGAGTCTTGTCATATTGGATAACCAACGTGTTGACCTATGACCTACTTAGTATTATCATCGCCAACTTCTCATCCAAAACTGGCTCCGCATTCCTGACTCAGCCTCAGCGAGAATGGATTGACCTGCAAAAGCTGATCAAACGGCAAAAACCATCTAAACGTCCCAAGATTCGACCTACTCAGGGATTACGAGCCTGGTGTTATGACCGCGCAATCCACAAGCACGGCTGGTGGTCGCGAATGATGACATTTTTCTTCATCGTTCAAATCCTTGTGCTCATGTTTGTGATTTATTCTTTAATTGCCTGGCTATTTTGACCCATCTGTTTCAGGACGCAATCCTTTATGGCACCTGCAGCTGTAGTGAAATTTCAAGGTTAGACAAGTTTGATTGCATTACCTTTTGACGCCTCTAAATACACCCCAGATGACTTTTCGCTCATTATCACCACCATGTACGTCATCGATATCTGCGTTAGGTTTTATGGTCTCGGGTGGAAGAGTTTCCGGGCCAACGGGTGGAATTTGTTCGATGTGGTAGTCGCCGGCGGCAGTTTCATCACGACTTTGACTGTCCGGTTTGGCTACATAGGTTATCTGGTTGAGCAGCTACAGAAGCTATTCCTTGTTAGCATCGCATTCAAACTCGTGCAGAGGACCAACAACCTTAATCAGTTCTTCAAGACTGTGGTGTGAGTAGGGCGTTTACGTTGTTTCGATTGCACCCTGACCTTCTTTCCCGCAGAGCGAGCTTGCCTGTCATTTTGAACCTGTTGGGGCTGTGGCTCGTCCTTTTCCTCTTCTTCGCCATCTTGTATATGGAGGCCTTCGGCATGACGAAATGGTACTCAGCAGAAACCCATACTCAAAACTATCAAACCATGGGTTCAGCACTCGTCATGCTCACGTTCATGAGTACTGGGTTGGTATCATTAGCAAATTTCCTTGATGCATGCTAAAATATTGTTTCGAAGGGAGGGCTGGAACCAATACATGCATGACTAGTAGGTGACCAAAATGACTTTTCTGCCATGAAGTTGATGTCAGTCCTAGTGCTCTGGCGTATCCGCGGTGCACAATCAAATCTCAAGTCGTAGATGAAACAGATTGTGGCAGTACCTCTTGGGCGTTCTCCCTCTTTATCGCTTGGAACCTCCTGAGCATGGTACGGGAATCTTGGTTTTTGTGCGTCTGCTCCCTAATGGTATCTCCAATAGTACATCTTCCTCAACATGTTCACTGGAGTCGTGGTTCAAAATTTCTCCTACGTTTTCCAGTCTACAGGTGGAGCACAGACTATTACTCGTGAAGAGATTCGTTCGTTCAAGAAGACCTGGGCTGAGTTCTCCAATCCCAAGACTGGACTGCTCGAACAGAGTCGACTAGTTCCATTCCTGGGTGTAAGCTCTTTACGATGTGGTGTTTGCTGGACTCATTCAAAGGTTATCATCTCTTCAGAAATTGAATGGGATTTTTGAGGTTCGGATATATCCAAAGGAATATTCCATTCCCTCCATTACTTTGGCATGCAAAGATAACAACTTCTATAACTCTGCCGGGCTAAACCCGTCCAAGCTCGCGGAGATACTGAAAAAGATTGACCAAACTGTCATCAGACAGCGAAAAACAATATACTGTCGAATCTTTCATGAAGCCAGTATCATCAACCGGCATAACAAAGGGATATCGTTCACTGACATGCTTTTCCTTCTGGCTCACCATAAGCTTATTGTGGACTGCGACGCATTAGTGTAAGTTCATTTACTTGCGTGCAAGTATTAGTACAGTTCTGATTGATGAGCAGGCTGAAAGATCTCATCGCGAGGCAAGAAACAAACAAGCTTGTTACAGATCTGGTTAATCTAGACCGCGTCCGTTCCCTGCTGAAGATGATACCACCTCGACGAAGTTTTTTGGCCAGGCAAGATATGAGGCTCAATGAGCAGAGGGGTAAGCTCCTCTTTTATGTTACTAGAATAAGTGAACTGATTTGAGTCGAATCGCAGATATCCCCGCCATTCACGTGGATATTGCACCGTCTACTCCACCTCCCACCACTTGGAATCAGCTAACTCTAACTCGTGATATTACCTCTCCTCAGAGCGACCAGGGCCGTTCAGATCACCGCTCCCCTAGCCCAACTCCCCTTCCCCGCACTCTTTCCCCAGATCATACTGTCTTGGAACATTCCTTCCGAAGTAGTCTTCAGCGTTCACGCAGGACGAGCGATGTCAGCATGCTTTCTGCCGACATGGGCCATAGCTACTGGTTCGTCTTGATCTTCGCTTATGCCAATCGTTTATTGATAGGAAATTTGGTGCAGGAGGGATAGCTCCCTAGACATTGGTGACCAACGAGATATTGTAACATCTATGCAGCATTCTATATGGGGCGGTATGTTATTGATAGTTAAACCTTCTCAATTGCCTGACCGTTGCCGCAGAAATGATGCAACAAGCCGCGGAAGAGGAGTCCAATTCATAATCTTATTATACCAGCCTATGTAATGGTGCACATCACGGGTAACGGACACAAACCTACATTGCATGTGTACTCCCAACAATCAACGCATTCACTTGTATGGTAGTAGATAGTATAGATGCATATAATGTCAGGTAGAAAACAGTGTGACATACAAGGACACATGCATCTATGCCTGGCCCTGAAATCTCTTAGGTTTCCATACCTTCTTCTCCGGGACAGTTTCGAATCCATCGTCATTCTTTTTGGGTTCAGGTGGTGGAGGATCACGGGATACAGGGGGGACAGGAGAAGCAGTCCGAGGAGGTGCAGCGCTAGATCCTCCCACCATTTCACGTTCCCTTTTAAATGCACCAGGTCGGTATTTACCTGCGGATGCGACAGGAGGGGCAGGAACAGCGGGTCCAGGGCTTTCCGCCCTTGGAGGTGCGGCAGATGCACCCCGTGGCGGGAGAGCCGCCCCACGCCGCCAAACCTCTTGGGGCTTAGTTTGGCTACGGAGCGCCTCCGCACGCCGTTGTTTCGCACGTTCCTCAGCCTCAGCCTCAACCCGAGCACGTTTAGCTGCCTCCTCTTGCAGCCTAGCACGCTCCTCTTCCCGTTGTCTGCGATCCGCGGCAATTTTCTCTTGTTCTTCCCGTTCCTTGGCGGCAGCTTCTTCTTCGGCCGCGCGACGCTCTAAAAATGTCTTAGCAACGATAATGTAAGATAAATAAAATACTCACCAGCTTCTCGTCGAGCCTCTTCCGCCTCCTGCTCTCTACGCTTTCTCTCATCTTCTAGACGTCGATGTTCCCTCTCTTCTCTCGCCTTCCGGTGAGCAGCCCTCCTCTGCTCCTTCTCTTCCTCAATCCGCCTCTGCGACTCCGCAAGCTTAAGCTTGTACTCTTCACTTCGACGCGCGACAATGACCTCCTTCCTCTGTTGATAATCTTGCATCATGCGGCTCAGGCGTTTCTTTGTTGCCATATCGGCCTCAAATGCCTTGCGAGTGCCTTCGATGCGCGAACGCTGGAGGGCCTCAAAGATTGCGCGATCGGTGGCCTGCTGCTCCGCATAATCCTGCGCAAGCAGCGGACGCTCTTCCTTGCGGTACGCACGTTCAATGTGGTCGATCCGCTTCGCAGCAGTGCGCAAGCGCTGATTGAGCTCCTTCTTTTCACGCTCGAGCTGCTCGACTTGCATGCGCATGAGCGAATCAGTCGAAAGTTCCTCCATTTCCTACAGACAGTCAGTAACTCTTATAGTTAAATGAATGAATACGCACATCCATCGATACTTTCAAGTTGCCCTTCTTCATCAGGGTCTGCGCGAGTTTCTTCGCTTCCTCCGCACGAATGCTTTCCACCTCCTTCTGCGCGCGCTCTCGCTCTTTCTTCGCCATCTCGATCTTCGAACGCCGTAGTTCCTCATCCTTCTCGCGGCGCGAGGTCTCTGCACGCCGGCTGGCCTCTTCCTTCTCCTTCCTCGCGGAGAGCTCTGAGAGGAGCTCGCGACGGCGTGCAACAAGCGCACGGCGGAGTGATAGTGCATGTCGCTCCGCGTTTGCAGCGGCGACAAGCTCCGCAAACTTCGCCTGCTGTACAGCATCTTCTTCCTCAGGAGAGAGCTGGGGAGGGGGGTACAGCACCGCAAGGGAATTGTGCAGTGTCCGCGCGAGTGTGCTCAACCGAGTACGCACGAGCTCCGCAGTGCTGGGCTGGACACTCGTCTCTTTATTCGTCGTCGCGGAAGTCGTGGGGTCATCAGAGCTAAGCACGAAGCCCTCGTCGATGAAAGTGATTGTGCCGCTAGCATGGTCTACATGCACGCTGCGCTCGCCGCGGCGTGCACAGCCCATGAGGAAAGCCTCTACCTGCTCTGCGCCGAATCCCTCGAGGGGTGTGACGAGCTCAAGGAGTGAGGTCAGTGTGAGTGTAGAATACACCTGAGAAAGTTGTGCAAACAGGCGGGAAAGGAGTGCACGTTCCAGGAGGGAGCGGTAACCTGAGTACAGTGTACCTGACGCACACAACTCTGCGAGAAGCGGAGCAGTAGAGGAGCAGAGTGTGAGGGGGTCAAAGGAGGCTTCGAGGAGAGTGTACAAAGTCTTGACCGGTGCTGGGGAGAGACGGAGGACATCGCGAGAAAGCTATGAATGGATAAGTGGATATCATTTCAGGAGATCACAGATGTGCATACAGCATCCTCAAGCAGCCCAGCGCGAGTGGGAGCTTTGTTGAGACCAAGAAGAGCAGTCAGGCGCGATGATTTGGTCTTGCTGTCCTGGTCATCACCCTGCAGGCCTACCGGGACAGCTAAGGCACTGACAAGCACCTGACCTGCGAGCTTTGCCATTTCTTCTTCACTTTTTCCCCCAATGCTAGTGACTACTGCGTGATATCGACTCCATGCAGCAGCGTGATAAAGAGCATTTCCGCTCATCAGGAAGATCTTGGTTAGTTTCTCGTAATAATTCGCCATCATGGCTGGCCGGGGAGCCTTTTTTGCCATCGTAAGCAGATTGTGGACATCCTCGACGCTGCGGAATGCCTCTTGCCACAGCTCGAGCTCGACGGATGTGTTCAACTGTGCGAAGCGGGTGTCAAGATGATGTTGCAGTGTCTCCGCATCCGATAGGTTGATTGCGTGTGTTTGATGAGCATATTTTGCGACATTAGAGAGATGCAACCGCAGTGTTTCACAGAGTCTGCGGAACTCGACTTTCCGTTGGTGCTTTAGGCAGAAACGGAAAGCTTGCTGTGCGACTTGCTAAAGAATTAAGTTAGAAAGATGTCCGGCAATTACGCTTGGGCAAGAAATATGAGGCGCCTATACTAGCCAAAATCGGCGGCTTCCTTCAGGAAGCATACAGAAAGTAAAAAGTTTGAAAGAACGAAATCCTCTCTGAAGTTGTTAAGGATAGCTGAAACTGACCTGATAAATGACTTCCAGTCGGGCATTGTTTTTGAGTGTCTCGAGTGATGTGCGGTAGCTCTCCCACAGGAACTTGAGCCAGGGGGTGACTAGTGCGCGATCTGTACGGTCCTTGCTCTGATCTCCACTAACAGCGCCGAGGAGAATGCTTTCCGGCGTTTCGCTTGCCTCAAGATCGTCAATGTCGACAGGACCGGTGACTTTATCGGCTTTCTCCTGCGCCTCCTGGACCTTTGCATCTGCGAGCTGAATAAAACGGTTAATGACAACCTCGATGCTTCCAACGCTTGTGTTCTGAGCAATATTCTTATATTGCATGAGACCTTCCTTGGCAGTACGACCTTTGCGCATGTCGACGCACAGCTCCACAAAGCGAATTACGATTGGCTCGAGCGTGGCGAGGGGTGTCGAACGGAATCGTTTGGAGGAGAACATCTCCACGAGCGACTGGAGGGCTGCATGAGACTGTCCGACAGAGACAAGACCCTCTGCCTGCTTGATGACGGCCTCGGGTTTTGTGAACGGGGCCATGATGGGGCTGTGGGTCATTAATCACCGTGTAGCTAGTCCATAAGCTTGACATCGTACGCACTATTCAACTGTACTTCGAGCGTTGCTGGAGGGTTTCGCTCGAGCGTCTTGCGTGGGTCTCTGGGCTTCGGCTGAGTTACAGGAAAAAAAGAGAGTTCATCCTATCGCGTGGGTAATATTATCCTTTCTGGACATATCATCTACTAAGTACAAACTCATGCAGTAGGGCATTGCAAGACTACAAAATACATCTATTGAACATCCGAGCTACCTGTTTCACTTATACCCAGCGTTGCACAATTACGCTATTCACTAGTCCAGCGGCCTGGATCGTCTGGGTGTCATCGTCCAAGATACGATTGGGGAACGTCGTCCCGATCGTATACGGACGTGTCAGATTCTCAGGACGAGAACTATGAAGAAATGTTAGGCGTATCAAGTATGGTGATGAGTTAGTCATACGTACGCATTGATGAATGCGCGAATGTCACCAACGGTGTGCGTAAGGTTCATCCTACATGGCATCCGCGTGCCATCTGCCAGACGGATCTGCACGCTCGTAGTAGGTTGCGTCTGGTCGACCTCGAAGTGGGTGTTAATACTCTGCCTTTCAACGCTAGCAATAGACCCAGTGCTGCTGCTGCCGCCGATCGGAAACGATCCCGGCATAGAATCACTAGAAGACGCTATAACAGAGCTAACAGAAGGGGTGGGTGCACCAAGCCTCTGTCCGGTTCCGGAGAAGTTACCTCTCTTAGGAGGCACATATGCTTCGCCGAGCTTCGTTATTACGTTAAGATTAACACGTTGCCCGTGTCTGACATTCATGAGGGAAAGAGGTGCAGTCCTGCAAAATGATATGACCAATGAGAGGGGACTATATCACGATGACAGGACCTCATACCCTTGTTGAATAGACTTCAAAAGTTCTTGATTACCTGGTTCGTCATATCGCATCAGGGGCCCATCCTCGATGCTAAATCCATCGCTCCAAAGATGTAAGTGTCGGACAGCTATCTCATTTTCAACTTCTAGGATAGCACAACCAGATAAACCATCAGCGACAAGAGGAGTGACAGGGTAAGCGATTGCACTGCACAATCAAAGACCTACCGTCGCCTGCATTCGGATCGGGCACGAATGTGCTCTCAACTTCATCGCTTCCGAGAGTATGCCCACCGCCACTAAAAGGCCCAGGGGTACTGCGTGAATCAGGTGAAGGTGCCACCCCACCCCTTTGGAATCAAGTTAGAACAGACCTATGGTTATAAGAGTACAAAATCAACGCACGCTGCGGCCTGCCTCAAGATGTCTCTGATGAGGCCCCCACCAGGGATTGCGTTAGGGTTCTGCACCGAAATCCCACTACCCGGCTGATGAGCTCAGGTACTGATAGGGAAAAAATCATCTCCCACACACCTCCGCTCGCCACCAGCAAACCAGGTTTCCCCCTCTTTATTCTCGTCCTCATCATCATCCTCTGGTCCTCCAGGCATCCTGCCACCACTCCTGCCAGATGAAAGAGCAGAAAGGTTCCCAAATCTACCTCTAGTATTTTCATTTGACGTTCAGATAATTTGCCAAAGATATTGGCGCGCACCTGGAAGAGGATGATGTGTTCCTGCTAGAGCTATTGTTGTTCCAATCCCCGACCCGACCCACGCGCGGCGCCGATGGCCTACCCCACCCAGAAGGTAAGGGCTCGTTTTCTCCTCCTCCAAGGCTTGACATTGTTCAAGATAACGACGTGTCGAACTGCGTCGTGCGATGGCCTTGAACTCCAATCTCAGTTGATATAGTATTACGTAATAATCCACATTACAGCTGTTTTAAGAAAGGTTGGCAGTAACGGCGATTTTTTGCAAATTACACAAATTAGGACCTTGTTTGTTTACCGTACTTATCTACTCTCATCACGGCATTCCGCAAAATCAGCGACGACGTCAAAAGAGCAGCCATCCCGTCTTTATGAGCTCAACCTCTTGAATCTCCATGACTTCCTGAACTGCTGTTATGTCTACAAGATGGCTGAAACAGTGAGTTAGCACACCTCACCCTCAGTATATGCATAGAGATCCCTTGTTTTCGCTTCTTAGAAGTCGTTGGGGGAGGAGTAGAGATCTTTGGGGGTGTAGGAAGCCTTGTAGCTGGGTCCTGTATTCATTGTCGTCCAATTCACTGTCATCATCAGTTTGATTAGCGATCGTGTCGGAATTAGCTCGAGTTCCATGTCACCAAGCACAGTCAGAAAAGCTATTCTGTTTATCGAGCATGAGAGTAGTCGTGACTCGTATGTTCAGCATATACACAGTACTTATTACACACGTTCCTAATTTGTGTAATTTACAAAAAATCGACGTTACTGCCAACCTTTCTTAAAACAGCTGTAATAAACATTTCAGAATTCTGCAGTGTTTGTTTGTTTTCTTTCTTTCATTCCACATCCTCCACGTACGGTCACGGTTGGTAGTCGCATTCGAGTCCCATAGTCGTTGGTGAACTCCCCAACAACTATGGGATCCGAATGCGATTCAGCATCAAATTACCCTCCCACCGATGATGCCCACTCCAGGAACTCTCGTTCTAGAGGTATCGTTGATCCGAGTAGATCGATCCACTCTGATAACAGCCGTTCCTTATAACCTTTCAAATCACCTACCTTGCTCCTCTACGAACCTCTCATTGAGCATTGATGATATCAATATAGATATACAACTCTGACGGTCCATCTTATCCCTTCGAATGTGATGATCCACCCGGATGGCAGTCTTATCGTTCACCGAATCACCTTCGACCTGAAGCTGATAAAATCTTCAACTCATGTTTCAATGTTTACAGCAATGAGTCTAGCTATGAAAATCATATGGGATAAGTTACTAAGCTGTTTCATGACGGTGGTCATCGTCGATTCATCGATCATCGATCATCGATTGTGCTTTATATCTCGCCTGGGCCCTGGGCAGAACTTCAACTTGGCCTCGCGTGAAGGTCACGTGTTTGAGAAATCAAAGCTTTCCAACAAGCCTGGAACGCCGTTCAAACCCTTTGAACAACACGACATCGCGCGCCACCCCCACCGAGGGCAATGCGTGCGCCAACTCCGCAGTTATCTCTCACATCCTCGGTACCAACGAGCAAGAAACCACCGTTGAAGAAACGAAAGCTCAGTCATGCCCAACCATCCTCCCGCCAGGATGCAGGGTCATGCCCCTTGAGGACAGAACAGGGTTCTGGGGCAGCTCCTGGAATCTTAACACCAATTCAATATAAATCTTCGACCTTGTCATGCTCGTCCTGCCACCGTGTACTATCGTCATCCATGAGGTATGGCACCACTACAGGCGTGACTTGTGCAAGGTAGGTTCACACCGGTTTCTGGCTTTCGTCCCTCAAGCTTGGTCCATTTCCAGGTGTTTATCCCCTGTATGTACCGTCTGTGCTCGCACATGCTCCTCGATGATCCGGCCACCATCATTCCCACCAACGCCAGCGTTGACACGGAGTCCATCTCCGTCTGTTTCGCCTTCGGAATCTCCTCGGCGAGTTGCATTAAGCCTGAGCATCTCTGCCATCAACTGCGATGCTCCCTTCACTCCATCTTCCAAGCGGAAGAAATCCTCGGAAAAAGACGACGTTGATGCAAACGATCCTTCGAAATTTCGAGACACCCTTCTAGGGCTGGATGACGCTACAGTCCTTATTTCTGGATGTGGACGACCGCTGTGCAAATCATGCTGCGTTGAGAGTGTCCAGAAGTGAGCTTTGATTACTAGCACTTCGCGAGGCATCGATTGAGGCCTTTTCTCTTTGTAGTGATGGGACTCTCTGTGTGGACTGCTATGCAATTGTCTGACTCAGAACGTCCTCAGGATGGGGAACAACTCGAAATGAGTTCCCACGTTCGGATGGCGATATAATCCACTTTGCTCTGTTCAAACTGTTCTGTTTGTTGCTCATTGCTGTTTAGATTCCTCATTAATATTGTATGTAAACCTCTCCCATGTTCATTGGAATTCATACGACATCACATATGTGTAACGTTACCTATATGGAACTCGAAAAAGTCAGTGACGGTCCGAAAGGGCCGGCGCGAGCAGCTTATCTGCCGATCGCAGGGCCTAGCGCCTGGGATATTCAGGCTACCTTCCGGTGGCGAGGTCATGAGCTCCGTAATGGCTATCGCAGCCTGCCCTAAATCACTGGGCATGGACCATTTACTCCTCCTCACGCGCATAAAAGGAGGATTCCTACGTAGGACTAGAAGTACAAGCAGTAGGGTAGCGGTAGCACCCTGATGAGAGCTTTTACAGGCTCGAAACTGCTACAAGGTCTCAAGGACCGTTCCCCTGCTTCACTAGCCTGTCCTGACTGCACCCTACCTTCGGGGACGCTGGACAGAAGACAGTAGAGTGCTGGAGGTGGTCTGCCTAGTACACTTCACATAGACTAAATCTTAGGCTCACGCGCGCTCGCCGAAGAGGGCCATCTGCGGCGTAGAAATCATGTTCCAAACAAGAGAAGCAAATTCTCAACAAGCTTTGACTCTTCGCATAGTGGATCAATATTAGAACTTATAGCATATTCCTGCGTGGAATTAACGACAGAATTAATAAGTAATCATGAAAAAGAACCGCGGTGTTCCTATAAACGGAGTCATGCAGTTGCAGCCTTCAAAAGAGACCGCTGACCAGCTGAATGTGCCGCGTCAGCCTGCTCTTCGGTTGCTCGCCATGTCCTCCGGGCATGCTTCAGCAAGTAGATCGCTGAAGTTGGTGTCATGCCTTCCATGCGCTTGGCGGCACCCTGACACACAGTCAACCAACACATCACGCCATCGGGATGGAGAACGTACCAAGGTCGTGGGCCTCACCCTCTGTAAACGCTCCCTCACCTCCTCGCTCAATCCTTGTACTTGAGAATAGTCCATATCAGGGTCCAGCAGCAGTGACTCATCGGTATGGAATAAGGCAAGATCTGCAAGCTGCCGTGGGAGGTGAGGGGCGTAAGATGCTGTTTGCATTGAGCGTGTTGAAATCGAGAAAGCGGAGAATATATACCTTCGATGTCTATTCTTGATCTGATATGGGGTTCCACGAGATCGAGACCTGGGACCGCTGCGGAACGCACGAGATCTGCAGTGGTGACGCCTGGAGTTTTTAGTATGTCATACGCACTATTCCAGCATTTCAGCTAAGGTCATATCATGAATATGCATCCACGTACCTCCTCATGATACCATCTCGTCGAACATCAAACCCGTGTTTTCCCCAGCCCTAAATAAACGTGAATGGATGAATGTAGACAGGTCCGATAAGATCTCACCTGCGGGCTCAGTACAACGTTTGTGAGTAGCTCAGTGCCTCGTTGTATAGCATCTCTGTCATTCAAGAAGGCCATCCATCTATCAGGGCTGACAATTCCAGCAGAATGACCTATTTCAACAAGTAATAAATCAATATCAGATTACCAAAGCGTCGGAACAGGTCTGCCAAGCCCACCAATTTCGGTCAGGCGCACGTCGGCGTTGTCGCTCCTCAACGTCATACGGTATTCCGAACGAGACGTGAACATCCGGTCTACATAACGACCAGGATCAGCCCGCGCCAGGTGTGGGTACACCGAGGTCACACTTACACGGTTCTTCCGCCCCTTTTCCTATTAGATCATCTACCATGACTCCCAAGAATCCATCAGCCCGAGTGAGCACCATGGGAGAACGACCCAGAGCTGCAAGGCCTGCATTGATCCCTGCAAGGCAACCTTGTGCAGCGGCTTCCTCATAACCTGTCGTGCCATTTATTTGACCAGCTAGGTAAAGGCCCTGCATTTGAATAAGTGACAATGACGAGGTGCGAACGCATGAGCATTACCTTGATGCGTTTTGTTTCCAATGTTGCTTCGAAGGTCATAAGCAGGCGATATTAAATTCTTGCGCTACTTACAGGTGAGCTCGCGGGGATCAACATGATCGTACTCAACACCATATGCAGGCCGCAACATTTTGACTTGCTCGAGACCTGGTATTGTTCTCATCATTGGCTCCTGAAGCTCCTCAGGCATCGAGCATGACAGTCCATTCGGATATATCAAGTCTACGCAGCAGATTAATGCATGTAGTTAGATCTTAGTTATATGCCATGCAAACCTGAATCATATCCTTCTGGTTCAAGCCAGATGGTGTGACTGCTCTTGTGTCCAAAGCGTGTAATTTTCGCCTCAAGTGACGGGCAATATCGTGGACCTATGAGATCATGGTCAGCGCCAGCGGAACAGTGGATAGAATAACTACAAACCTTTCTTAGTTTCTTGGATGTGTACGCTGAGGTGCATACTTTCCCTAATGAGGCGATGCGTTTCTGGCGTAGTGTGAGTTTGATAACATGGTACCTGATTGTTCTATTCCTCATTGAATTTGCACATCTAACCGCAAGTAGTGAAGACTTACAGCATGGTCTACCTCCCTATTAATAAACGAAAATGGCTGGGGTCTTTCGTCCCCATCTTGCCGTTCCATTCGGCTGAAGTCTATGCTATGCTTATCCAGCCTTGCAGGGGTGCCAGTTTGCAGCCGTCCGAGTACAAATCCTGCTGCATGAAGCGATGCAGAGAGACCTATCGAGGGTGCCTCCCCCATGCGTCCCGCGGGTAGGCGTCGCATCCCTAAAATGAATGAACAGAAGGTTCACAACATAATTTCTCAAACTGATAGGCAACGTACCAATATGAATCTCTGCTCCGAGAAATGTTCCAGTGCAGATAACGACTTTGGAGCACTTGATCACATCGCCCGTCTCTGAGAAATGTATCGGTGAGCCTTTTTGTTGTGTGTGCGTTTATGGCGCGCGCACCTAGCCGGACGCCAGTCACCGTTCCCCATGTTGACGAAAACGTAGAGGTGGAGGGAGGGACATTATGATCAAAAACAAGGTCAAATACACTCGCAGCGCGTACGTCTAGGTTGGGGTAGCCAAAAATGATGTTTTGCATGGATTGCTTGTAAATATTACGGTCCACCTGCGCTCTGGGGCCCTGTTTCTCCATGTAGTGGGATAAATCCATCATCATCCAACAAACTCACCCATACAGCCGCACCCTTCGACGCATTGAGCATGCGGAACTGCATGCCAGCTTTATCTGTGGGACTAGTCTCAGGTACCTGCGATCGACTATGCCGAAGTAACGCACCTGCTACCCGTCCCATGACGCCATCGAGGGCATCTACCTCCCTGACTAGTGTACCCTTCCCAACACCGCCAATGGAAGGATTGCATGAGAGTTCACCCACAGTATCGATCCGTTGCGTTAACAATATTGTTCGTGCGCCTGTACGGGCAGCACCTGTCGCGGCTTCGCAGCCCGCATGCCCTCCACCAATAATACACACTACCAGGAAGGTCAGCTAAGATACAAATTATAGCAGCTTCCGAACCATCATAGGTATTTGGAGATGGGTTACTACTGATAGTGTGTGCGAGCCTGATAGGCGTTGTTTCTCGGGAAGAACATGAAGACGGCGAAAGGAATGAGTCGGATATACTTGTAGTGAGTGGGGTGGTGAATTTTACTCCTGTTCTAAGAAGTCGCCGTCCGAATAGTAGAGTAGCCGAGGTTTTTCTCGATAGCATTGTGCGCGCAGGATGTTTTTCGGGTGTGTAAGGGAGTACAGTTACAGGTCTAATTAGTGCATATGGAGGAGAGTCTGAGACGATGTGTTCAAGTTGTAATACTAATGTCAATACTTTTATTACTTTAAGCTTCGCGTTGAAACGTTTGACCGATCACGTGTGTCCTGACTCCGACTCGGAGTCGAAGGTAAGAACTCTTGAATGTTTGAAGGACGAAAACTTATATCTACAGAACGAGGTAGCATTACCTGTGATTATTGAGCTACCTAACACCAGCTCTTCAACCTACTCACTATTTGGCAATAGGATTTTGGAAATCAACAACCTCAAGTTGCAGCTTGAAGCACATCATGCTTGTCGTTGTTCTTTTGGCCCTCTCTAGTATTTTAGAATTCCGGTCTAACCCTCTTCATTCCTGCAGCCTTGTTCACAAGTAATTTCATTTAAAACTCTCTGGGTCGTACGTGTCCAATGAGTTCAGCACCCTAGCCTGTGCTCGCTCCCAGGCGGACTCTCCGAGTCCTTCTACATGGCATTGGCTTATGATATTCTGGCGAAGGTCATTTTTGACATAATGACTAGGGTTCTTCGTCATAGCGTCGAGTCTCCTTGGGCATACATGGAAGTAGGGCAGTGAGTATCGTATGGCCACCATTAATCGCAGAGGATCTTTGACCATGTTTCGCTATGGATTATTTTTGGGGCACTTCAAGTTGTCGCTCTTGCCATTCTTACCCGAAATGAAAGGAACCACCGTCATCCTCCTCGATCCCGTCCTCGAGCTTTGATATGAGACAAACGAAAGACATTTCTACAGTAAGCGGCGAGGGCCAAATCCACGGATGAACGCATGTGGGACAATTCCGCTTGGTCGCGACGTGATCATTGCGTATCAATTGCGCTGGGAGTCTGCATGTGCTAGTGCTAATATCGATGATATATTTCAGAAAATATTCAGGTGTCAATATTGCAAACGTTGTCGAGTTCTGCCTTTGCAACAAACAGAGCAAGGAACAGTGATCTTTTAGCGGCTTGTTCAAAAACATTCTGTCTAATGTGAATATCACCATGCTGCTGGGAGACCCGAAATATGTCCATGCTTATTCATCGGAGGACATCCCTCCGTCATGGAGGGCTTGAGCTTGAGTGCCAGAGTTCTTATGGGTGTCTGAATCGGACACACCCTTCCGTTCGATTGTCTAGATATCGTCTCAAATGCAATTCCGCTACCGCGAGCCAACCTGTGGTAGTATATGCCATTTGAAGTGTCTGTAGACTTCAGTATCGTCCTTGTTTTCCTGCCGAGTCCAGCGGAAGGCTACCCCGATCTTGGCACCAGCACCTTCCGCTTCTTTCATTGGGGAGCCATTTTGTACTTTCTTTACTCATGCAAGAGTCACGAATAAATGTCTCCAAAACATCCTAGGTAGGTTCATCGACTCCTTGCCTAAAGCTTGTCTGCTACCGAGTGCTCAAAAAGTGGGCAAGGTTTGGCTGATCAGTATATCAAGAGACAGTATTCGACCGCTAAATCACACCTGCAACTGATTGTACTAGTGCTATCTTATTATGGCTCCTATGATCATCATCAGAATTGTGGATTACTACAGCCTAAATGCTGACAAGCATCCGAAGGTTGAATCCAAGGAAAAATCATGGTTGGACTCTTCACGGTGGACATCGGCAAGGGATTTTAGTCGAATTTGAAAATACAATGCTGTTATTATGGTCCGATAGAATTCCTTGTAGTAACTCATTTAAAATCAAGCGTTCATTTCAGTGCTCTTGCTGATGCAACACAACTTTCAAGAATCATACCTCCGATGCCGCCGGGGACGTACGACGCGCAGCGCCCATTCACAACAAAAATGCACCTGACAAACGGAGCACACATGCAGATAAGTAGTCGGAGAAATGAATGTGCCAGTCCAACGGATATTAATTGGTCGATCCAGTACTCTGATGGATTTTGTTTTCCCGACAGCATGGATCCTCCGAGTCGGCATATTTAAATACGAGCGCCGCCGTGTATACGCATCATTCTTGGTGGAAAATCTAAATTGTTTCTGCCACGCGCTGGTAACATGAGAAGCGCCAGCGCCACGTGATACGCTACATTGTTTGCGTTCGATGTACAAAATGGTCCGGTGGGTATGAGTATATGCAAAATGACTGAATAGAAAAACTGTTATCCGCGTGCCCATCAGTCCGTAAGGAGCCTAATACCAACGATATAGCCCATTCCCCAGAAATCACATCAGTGCGCGTTCTTCATTCTCACCCACAAGCCACCCTATGATAGGTAAAATCATATAGCCAAGACACCCAAACGGAAATAACACACCTTAATGAATAGCGTCATTGTGGCTTCGGGACGAATCGCCTCCACCGCCTGTCTCCCCCGGCCGAGCTTCCACTCGGCGGGTGGCATAGAGGACGGAGGCTGTACATCCGTTGCGAGGGTAAAATGGTCAAAGCTCTGAAGTAGTCGAACAAGGAAGAATGATGCTTCATTGTACGCATAGTTCTGACCAATACACTAAAAAGGGGGTCAGGATTGCGGTTAAACGGTCTACCGAGGAACAGGAACCTACAATGCGAGGCCCCGCACTAAACGGGGTAAACATGGTCGGATTCAATGTGAACCGGGCCAGTCTCCGAGGATCAATCCACCGCTCAGGGTCAAACTCGTCAGCGTCAGGTCCCCAGAGTGTTTTGTTACGCTGTGTCAACAGTGTTGAGTACCAAAACGTAGTTGACTTCGGTAAATACAACGGTTGCTGAGATTCAACGGGATAGGTACGATCCGGCGGAGGAAGTGTGCAGGACTGCGGTCTGCTCTGTCGCTGATTTAAAGGCACAGGCGGGTATAGACGGAGGGTCTCATTGATAACAGCTTTGACTGTGAAAGCAAGTACTTAGGAAAATCCTCACCGCACGAAATGATAGCTCACCGTATTTGAGTTTTCGAATGTCTTCGTAGGTGGGAATATTGTTGCCACATACGTCGAGCACCTCCTGCCGCATCTTGGTTGCGACGTCCGGATACAGTGCCATAAAATAAGTTACGTAGGTCAAAAGGCACGCGGTCTGTCAAGTTACCGCCTCATCAATGACCTTGACGCCGAAGAGTCAGAACAAGTACACACGGTATCCCGAGCAGCCAATAAAACATTGAGCAGCTGATCTCGAATCATTCCAGCGTCTACATATTATCGGTGAATACAGAAAAAGCCTAAAGATGAAACAGAAACGGACCTTCGATACTATCGGCTAAGTGCTCTAGAAAAGTCTTTTCTTCCATCGTGCTCCACTTACCAGCCTTCTGGGCGGTAGCCTTGCGTTCCAAAGTCTGATTTACCAATGGATCCAGCCATCGCTTGATGATCTCAACGTGCGGGGCGGTTTTGTCCTCAAAAAGCTCAAATACGGGCCAAATAGAACCAGTGCGAGCTCTCATTGTGATTATGCGTTGCGCAGCCTCAAAAGCTTGAGCAAATGTCCCCCACGAATCATCTGTTGCAGAGCCTCTATCACTTTGGCTACCTGAACTAGGGTCGGGTAGCCTCTTGGACAATGTGTTCAAGTTTTGCCCGAAAAGAAAGTCGGAGGCGGCGTCAATGGTGAACCTAGCAAAGAGGTCTTGAACATCACAAGGCTCATCGCGTGAGGCCATGCGTGACAGCACACCCATCGTGCGACTGGCATATTTTTCGAATAAGTCGAAATCGGAAATACGGTTGCGAGTGAAAAAAGGCCTAGCGAGTGAACGATGCTATCGCGATGATATTAGCCATCAACACATGTGTGCCATGTGATTAGTTATCGTACATATTTCCATTTCTGTGAAATTGTCAACACATTGTCATGATAGGCAGTAAAGCAGGTGCCAGCCTCACCTCGTCATCCCTGTTGAAAATCCCATCGCCGAGGAAGCTTTCTCTGGAATACTTTGAGTCACGAGAAGCGAGTTCTGATAAAAGTTATTTACAATCGTTCGCGTTGAGCGGTGCCTCTCCAGAATTGATGGAACCCTGTTGCCAGTGCGTATTTAGAGTGCTCCTGATCCATGGTGATAATCTATCGACGGTCAATTCGTCAGCACTCACATGGTACAATTCGAGGCTATCCAGACGACATCACCTACATTATCAACCCAAAGAAAGCGCGTGTTAAGGGTTGTGCACTGATATTGTTCAAATAGCTGCAAATATGGCTCATAAATGTACTGAGAGGCAAGTGCTTTCCTAAGTTTAAGCATAACATCGATGTTCCCTGGCCATTTCCCGACAACTCGGGGGATCTGTCTAGCACCAAGTTGACGCGCTTCTCGTGCTTGGATGAGGTCAGAATACTGCACTCTAACGAATGCGGCAAGTGCGATGGTCAGTGGATAGGCTGCTATTGACCACCATCCAAGCTTGAGGTTTAACGATGTGAGACACAAGTAAAACAGTGCCGGTGGTAAAACTAGTGCTTGGAAGATGTCCTTCAAGATACGCAAGCGAAAGTTGGAGTGATGGACGTGAGGCATGGGAAGCCGAGGATAATTGAGAGGGAGGCAAGTGCAGATGATGATTGAAAACTGAGCGCTTTATGTACGAATGGACGAACCATGCTTCTTCTCAGCAGATGCTCGGAAGCTAGTACTGTCGAGATTCAAAATTAACTCTTTCGCCTTGTGAAAATTTGCACCGCTGGAGTGTCAATCGGTGAACTTCCCAAGCCGGATGAGGACCCCGGAATCCTCTGTTATGTGATCGGCTGAGTGCCAGCAATGTTGTTGGCTCGTGTTTGAACACCGCTATCAATATATCAGGATAATCACTGAGGATACGGTCGGGCCCGTCAGTCGGCGTCGGTGATTTTCTACGCTCAAGCACACCGAT
>Ga0153958_1000018_pt1:5000-27500 | contig 30108 bp, 14 predicted proteins | sample TSFL042MetaG_FD_104719 | JGI IMG/M metagenome (GOLD analysis project Ga0153958, IMG submission 104719) | Attine ant fungus gardens microbial communities from Florida, USA - TSFL042 MetaG | ecosystem: Host-associated > Fungi > Mycelium > Unclassified | place: USA: Florida, Wekiwa... | reverse complement strand
TGTGTCTCGATCTCCTACGTGCGAAATCTGAGGGACTAGTTCCTATGGAGATTCCCCTTGGTCTAATTCCACGCCTTATGACGTCTTTGATGGGAGGCCTGGCGTAAAGTGAAGATTGAGGGAAATAGATCCAAATTCCCTTCTGGGGTATTCCGAAGGTGTAACCTAGGCAACGAAAGAAAAAGGGGCCCGATACTTCAACTAGAGGAGCGACCAGTTGGTTCACCAAACCCCGACCCAGCGTCACACGTTCTCCAGGTCCGAAGGGATCCAGTGCCCAACTACCGACTCCTTCCGGAATTGCGTTATCGGAGCCGAGCCAGGAATGGCCGTTAGTGGACACCCACCACTTTTCACCGGTTAGAGAGGCCCTCTTTAATACATTAAGAAAAGATGTTCACAGGGGCCAGAAAGACTCGGTCATAGGAACTTAGACCGCCTACGCGCTGGTAAACGAAAACCACCTCGACCGGATCAGAGTAAACAACAATGTCGAATCAGGCCGCCCCTTGCCTTGAAAGAATTCACAGGCGGCCACCAGCTTTCCCAAAATAAATAAGGGGAGATCTGCTGCTTACTGCTCACGGAAACATCCGACCCATACTATAATATAACAAACAAAGGGAAGAACATGCCTCGTTCTTTCTTGCTTGATGGAGCGAACTGGCCCGTAGAGAAAGAGGATCATGAGGAGAGTTAATCCATGATCGACTTTCCACGACTTTTGAAGCTAGCGGAAGCGTACTCAGATTATAAGTTCTAGCTTCCAGCTATCAAGAGCAAAAGGTATCTGTACCTATCCATAGTAGATCTTTTAGATTCAACATCTACTATGGAACACTATGAATGAGATAAATAACCTTAAATCTTTGTGTACTGACCAAAAATCGAATTGTTTGGGATTCATAAGTTAAGGAATTTAGTTTATCAACTAGTGGACAAATTTGAGTATTACCAAATCATGCGCCTATTGCCACAGCTGTAGCGTAGATATAGGTATTTTGAGAATACGCCTTAACGACCGACGATGGCTCTTATGGACTGTTTTGAAGAGAAGATCAATTTTAGTAAATGATGATGAGAAGGGTAGTGACATTGATCCACAAGAAGCTCACAAACTATTGGAATAACAGAAGCTAACTTGAGTAAAGCTGAAGGTAAGAGACAAAAATTGAGGCAAATATAGCTCTCAGACGAGCTAGGACACGACGAGTAGAGGCTATCAACATGATTTCGTAACAAGTTGGTACGTCTGAATGATTTTTATTTCTTATTTATTTACTCATACTATGTGTATGTTATAGAACCATATACCTTATCTTAATCTTATTATATACTTATAAGCCTTCACACAAGGGCCAATGTATGGACGAGTATGAGCACCGTTGTTTACCCCTTTGGCTTGCTTCACCGTCACTCTCCTTCGGCAGGTAGATCTGGAATGTGGAAAAGGAGCAGGCTCCTAATAATGAATGAAATGAAGGGAGCTATAATAATACGGATATCGGGAGTTTTTCTCAGTGATTAAAAGACAGCGACTGGCACCATCTAGGGGTCTCATTCCCCTAGGTGCTTGGAGGTAATTCCTTAATCTAGATCACTGGTTGTCTGAGCACATAGGTGTGTATGTATGCCAGATGACAGTGAGTGTCAGTCTGAAGCACGGCTCTCGGTAGAGAGGGTGCCACCTTTTCCTTGGCGCAGTGTGTTTGAACACACTGGACGATTAAGGGGGCTTCTTCATCGAGTCCCTTTAATCGCCACCGCTTCACTTTCACGGCCTTGCTTCGGCCGATTTCGTGCCTAGAGTGTATCAACTGAGACGGAAATCTGGACTACTTTTTACTCCAATTTTTCTTAAGCAGTGCAGGGTAGCTTTACAGAGGTATTATGCCGGGTATTATGTGAAACATGAAGCCCTTTCCGTCCCAGTAAGTCTGACTCGATCAGGACTTCCTCGTATCATCCCTAAGCGCTTACGTTGGAAGATTGCACAAAGAGATGAATACGCTGATAGATTGGTCAAACTATATATGTCGTGGTTTGGAATTTGTAAGCTAATCCAATTAGCTCCTAAGGTGACGAGAGCTACATTTAGTAGTATTGTCACTCCAATCACTGACATTGACCAACTTAGAACTGTTCTTGGAGACATTCAAACTATGTTCTCCAAGTTACAGAGGAAGTACCCTCCATGGATCTCCTCTATTCCGTTAAGGAAAGGGATGACCTGGGAACCTACCTGGAAGAGTACACCTATGACAGATCGTGCCTTAAGTGAGAAGGGACCAAAAGGTTCCCCTCGGACAGTGATTCTCCAAAAAGATGAAGGAGAGCTCTATAGATCCACTTTCAAATTCTTATAAAATCTTGCCTCTAGAATTGAGAATCTCTTCTTTCTTTCGTAAGCCTTAGGAAAGGAGAGATTCGGTATTAGCAGAAGCGGAGACTGGAAGCTCTGCGGTTGTTCTCGAGGGTATACTTCCTACTCTTACCTCAGGGTATATACAATCTTAATCCTTACTGGGCCCTTGATAGCAAGGTTAAAAAGCCTAAACACCCGAACTCAGTCTTAGACTTAGAAAGTCCTAAATGAATAGGAACTTCTCTTGTTCACGCTTCTGATCCTAAGGGCTGGCCGCGTTGTTTTCGTCTTATGTCGATACCCGCTATTGAGAGCCCTTTCAGGTTGTTGTTCTTTCGCTACGGTATGGTATATAGTAATGATTCGACATATCCCCATTTCTCTTGAGTGAGGTAAGTGATGCGAGGGTGCTTACCCACTCTATCGAATTTGGCTATTAGAATAGGCTTTTTTTAAGATAGACCATCTTTCAGCTGACCTTTCCAAACCATGCTTCGCAATCAAGCTAGAAAAAGACTAATCAAGTGCTGTCCTAATGAAATGGCTGACAGTAGATCAGAGGTTTCGAACATCACCTATGATAATTCAAAACAGCATTTCTCTAATTAAATGACTTTCAAGATAGGTTATCTTCTCTATATCTGGCAATGGTCAGCATTCTCCAAGAGGCGAAAGACAAATCCCAAGTCAGATCAAAATATGGGTGATCAAAAGATCATGATATCGGGATAGAAAGAGATTAATCAACTTCCACGAGGTAAGTCAAATGCTGTATGGTCGATGTCTAAGCAGGAAAACTTGCTAACAGTGATTCAGACCGGGGGTCGAAACAAAGACTTTATGAACAGGAATATGCCCAGGCATAGTCTTAGCTCTTCACCCAACACATATGATAGAGACGGATGTGTGAACGCTTGCCTCTTCCTACGAACCTATTGCCTGTGCTCCTTAGTCAGGATGTGTAATTGCTTTCTCGATGAGAGGAGCGGAGCGGAAGTAAGTGAAACGAACGGGCAAGGAGCGGAGGGATCTCGCTAACTTCATTGTAAAGCATTCAAATAGTCAGGCTTACTTAATGAGAGAGAGTGCCCATTTTCAGTTGCCTACCCTCGGATCACTGAACTGACTTGACGAGATGTCTTCCTTGGTTGGCTAAGATAGATGTGCAGTTTTTTTGGCGGGTTCAATTTAGATCCATCCTTTTTTTTATGGTCAGTATGCTATCTCAGTCTTGATTCTTTCTTTCTCTAATGAAAGAGAAACGAAACCAACCCGATTGATAAAAAAAGGAATCAGTAAGACAGAAGAGATCTTCAGCGCCCTCGATCCAACTAGAAATATCGTATGAGAAGCAAAGTTCACAGAAGGAAGGTTGAAAGCATTCGGGAAAGCGAAAACTCAGCACCCTACTTGATAACAGACTAAGGACAGACGGTAGGAATGGGATAACTAACTACGACGGCTGGACCATAGAAGACTGGAAGGAAGATACTTGGAAGGCTTACAAGCCTAGATGGACAACAGCTTAAGCGATACGGATATGGTGATAGACCGGCGAACACATGAACTACCTCTAATTCACCTACCACCTATTCATCCCTTTCCTCAAAACTAAAGAATGATTGGGTAGATCGACATAAGAGAGGGTGTCAAATATACCTATGTCAAACGCCCCCTTGGGCTTCGCTTCTTTAACGCATCTTTAAGTCTGATTTCACGCTTCTTGAAGGCTTCTTTCTGGTGTCGGTACCCTGGACCATAAGTAGAATGTTATACTTAAACCAGCTATGACAGGTTTTCGGTAACCTTAGCCGAACTGAAGGATATTATGATTCAAGCTCTGAAGCGAATTCTTTTCTCTATTGTACCCTCATCGACATCTCCTTACGCTGATTCAATAGCAGCTGGGTCGTGAACAAGAGCTGAAAGACGTGAAAGCTCAAAGCTACTGGTTCTGTCATACTCGATTCTATTTCTTTCGACTTGAAAATTACTGCCTTTTAATTTGAACTTCTCATTTCTTACGCTAGCAAAGCAGGCTTGCTTTAAACCATACCTGCTATCAAACGGGAGTGAAGAAGTGTCTTGCTCTTGTTGACTTACTACTTAAGGGATAAGGCCTTTTTATTAGAGGGCGTAGGAAAGAAAAAGAAACTACAACTCAAACCCCTCCAAAAAAGAAATATTCCTAGTAGCTTTAGTTGTCAGGTTATAGTTACGGAGGAAATAAAAGAGCTTAAAAACGAGTTGGCTCACTCACAGCCCTGATCTACGATCACCCTTTGCCTGCTTGCTTGAAAAAGAGGAGACGAAGATCGGCCGGCGAGAGGGTTCTTTGCATCAATATCCCAATAGTAAATAAAGGGAGCGAGTGCACCCCAATCCATAAATTGTTTTGGGTTTTCCCCGTATATCTCCGCGGTAAGATGCGATCCGAAAGGAACCGAATTCGAAACATTGGATATGCCAATGATTCGGGAGGGGGATTGGTTGTGCGTGCTGACCTCCCCCCCCTTGCATTAGTTTCTGTCTTCTGCTTCTGTTGCTGTTGTTTGGGACGGTTACATGAGATCATCCGATCTCAATGTTGCGCGCGAAATGCATTTCATGATCCGCGTTGTACGAAATTTTTCTACGTCGGGAACAGCTTTTTTCTTCCTATGTCCGAGACCTTGCTTTCCGCTATGCTATATAGGTGTGCTACAATCGCATTGCATGAGAGAGGGCATCGTAAGTAGCATGCGGAGGAGCTAAGATACGCCCCATCTTACTAATAATAATGAAGGGCTGAAGAAACACACTCTTTTTTGGGGTAGACCCTTCCCAGGTAGAACCAATTCCTTAGTGGCTCGCTAGCCGCCATTTACTTGACTAACCAACCTGAGCTATCGTAAGGTAACCATAGGTTGACTGCCGAAGGGTCTCGGTTCTTACCAAGCGAAGCGGTCTTTGGTTGCAGCGTGAAGGGGTCTCAATTCTAACCTAATAAAGGAAAGGCAGAACCATAGCCAATCACACATCTCGTTGCTAAGAGGTAGCTGGCGAAAGGCTTTAACTAGAAAGCTAGGATTGAACTAGTAAACTAGCTGCCATGGCTAAACTTGTTTTCTTTCAATGCGTGCTGCATATTAAAATCTTCTTGCTTGCAGGCAATCTGCTATCCATCGATTGGTAACCAGCTACGTACGTACCTTTAGTACGTAGTCGCTAACCTAAGGGCTTTACGGCCAGTTAAAGAAAGAAAGGTAAGAATACTTAAGGCTCGTTTTACTTACTTATCTATATTATATATATAAGGCTTACTTTTACAAGTAAGCTCTTCAAACTCAAACCTTCTTTCGCTTCCCATTCACTTATTGAATGACCTGTTTGAGAGGATAGCTAGCCATTGAGGGTTATCGTCCCTATGCCGTTACCTTCCTGTCTACAGCCCTCACACAATCAGAGGGAGAAGATAGTGACGTCAGAAAGAAAACATTTTCTTACGGCGCAAATGATAAATTTTTTAAAAGGCGAGTCAGTGTGCTTAAGTCATTCAAAAGAACTAAGTACCGGCCTTGGCAAAAGAAAATTATCATCCTACAATAGAATAATGCTAAATGAATTTCTTTGAGATCTAGATGATAATGAAAGAAAGCCTGTCAGCGGTTAAGTCAGCGAGACCAGTCACATAAGACCTTTAGATGACGTGTGCCCGTACCTGTAGATCGGGCCTCTCGCTCTTTCATTGGCTCACTCGGGCGAAATAACACTCTGTATTTAATCCTATCTCCGAAGCTATGACAAGATAGGATATCCTAGTCAATGTTATTTGACTCTATAAGATAAGGGGGAGTCTTTGTCTAGTAGTATTTTTTACTTAGTACTTGTGCTAAGGAGCAAGTCTCAGCTTCACGCATGACTAACATACCAAAAGGCTTAAACTAGAAGAGAAGGTACGAAGTCACTCTGCGCATAGCTATGAGGTACCAGAACGGAGGTCGGAAAAAGGCATAAACTTTAACTAGCAGAAAGAGTACATTCAGGTACGTAAGTCACTCCGTTTTGCTATAGGAGGTGCCGTCTATTGGTAACCGTCGAAGAACAAGACCTAGCCAGAGTGCGTAACAGTCGTTGGTTGACATAGTTACCAATAGCAAATATACGCTTTTTCCCACCACCCTCTATAGAAGACCCGAGCCTCCCACAGGCCAACGATGACCAGACATCCGGAGACGGATGGGGTAAAATTGGACCAACACATCTCTCAAACCAATCTAAAGACCTGCCGCTAATCATTTTATTTGTTTGATCTAAAGCGTACCCGGTAAAAGGTGGCCGGAGAGTCCCTTGAGACCAAGGCTCTCAGTATGCATGAACAAAACGGAGTAATCCAGCCCTACGGGAATAGAGTGAAACAGGTACAAAGTTGCTTGAGTGAGAAGCTCAAGGTACGTGTAGTCACTCGTACGAAGTCACTCGAGTGAAAGGAGAGGACCAACGGGAGAGGAGCGTTGGAGGGTGCGGACATGATAAAAGGAATAGGGAAGTGAAATAGCTAAATCGCCCGGATTCGACCGCTTGCCTGACTGATAATCAGGAAGATGAATGTCCCTTTAAATATAGAACTCAGTCTTGCATTCCTCACTTTCTTCCAGAAGGAGGAAAAACTTCCCCGATTCTAAACTATCTCCTCGAAGTAGCTATCAACGGGTTTAGCTACCGATCCGTGAAGAAGAACCGCTTGTAAAGCTCTTTCTTTCGTCGTGCGAGCGGGGCATTGCTAAAGCTTTGTGTCTGGCGCGGCGGTAATGCCTTGCTTGCGCGCTGCGGTGCGCTATTGCTTTGCTTAGCTTTCTAGCTAGCTAGCTAGCTTTCTCTATTACTCTACTTGTCTCATTAGATTGTCCTGCCTTTTTTTCTATAGCTTTCACTTTAACCAGTTCCTAAAGGAAAAAAGATAGATTATCTTACAGTGCAACGGCCGACTTCTTCCCACCGGGCATAAGGACTTTACTCGGCATAGAGGATAGAGGCTTCGGCTGAAGAGATAGAAGTGGGCTAAAAGAAAGATTGTAAACAAAGAAAGTCTTCTTAGTTCGCGGTTCCCTTTCCGTGTCGCTACTTAGACTTAGTTGGAACCAGAGCTTCTGCTTCTTGCAAGTGATTCCAAGATCCTCCTGGATGGCAATTGACTAAGATCTCCTCTATCTATGCCTGCTGCCCGGGCTATTGCCCATGCATAAATATCTTGGAGGGGCAAAGATGGATACTGGACGACGGCTCCGTAACAACAGATACAGATACATAAAATAATTCTTTGTGGACCGACCAAGCGGTAGGGCCTCCCATGTGGCGCACCCTCAGACCGGAATACAGAACAGAGTCACTTACTGCATAAGCACCTTGTTGGAGAAGATGCAGATCCTGAGCTACTAAGCTCAACGGATCCTTCCCACACATTGTCAACATCAATGACGGTTTGCTTGAACTTCGGGGCAGAGAAAACTTGCCCGCCCTATAAGATAAGAAAGGTCCAGCGGGCGATCATTCGTATTGGTGACTCTTAGCTTCTCTTCATTTTGAGGATCTAGAGCCTACCTGCACCTCCTATACCATAACACTCCATAGTAACCGGGGCGGTGTGATGCCGCTTCGGAAACTTCCCTATAGAACGAATTCAGTTCGAAGGCGGAAGAAAGATTTCGACCGATGACCTCTGGAGTCAACAAACGGTTTAAGGTTTGTTGCGATAGCCTTCCAGGTCGGAGCCCAATCCATCCCTCTCTATCAAGGGATAGAGTTTAGACTAGGGATATAACGGGTCAACAGAGATGGTATAGCTTTTGCCATAGTGGCTGCAGCTAATGCAATCTCAGTGATGGACTTGGGCGGCGAGACTATAGAAGAGAATGTCTCTCTGGTAACCGGTTTAGCTAGTTTAATAATCTTAGCTAGCGTAAGGACAGATAACATCTCACTAAAACATCGGCCCTCGGTCCACCTCTACGTATCACCTTACGGTGAAACGGTGAAATGATGCGAGGTATCCCCGTCCTGGTGAGGGATATTGGTATCATTGTTAGGATTTACCTCTCGGCCTTTTCCTTAGCAAAGATTATTCGTCTTGCTAAGAAAGTGTCTTTAGGGACCCTCCAATCGATCTATGAGTCGTCCACGAAGCCGTTTACGGCAATTCATGGATCAGTAGACCTATCCGAAAGGGTTAAGGATCTACTGACGAGGTATGTCCCTTCGGTATCAACCATTCCTCTTACTCAAGGAATGACACCTGGTACCCTACCTGGAAAGCCACACCCACTAAATTCAAACCAGTCCGATATGGGCCTAGGAAGAAGTACTCTGCAAAGAGCTTTTTTCTCAGCGTTCCCGTTCGAAGTATCGGCATTCTTTCAACAAATGAAAGATTGCCCATACCCCGGTGTGAGAGACTTCTTAGAATGGTCTCTGTACCAAGGGTGGATGAGGCAGTATCTGAAGTACCCGCACTGGTATTGTGCTGTCGCACTTGACCAAGCGGTTAGCTTGGAGGCTTTCGTAGACCCTCCAGTTTATTGCCGAACATGGTACACTCCTAAAGTAGACAAGTCTACTTTTAGGTTTTGTGTCATGTTTCAGGTATATGACTGGGTGGTTGAATTGTCCAGGCTTTACCTTCATCCCTGGCCGAGTCTAGTGAATCTCCTTTGGTTGGGGTTGATCACATCTTAACAGATCATCAGACCCTTGTGGAACTAGCTGATGCTTCTGGTTATGCACAGGCTGTTCCTGAGAAGCGAGTGATTGCTTGCATAGGCGCTGGAAGTTTCCAGGTGAATGCTCGGGATGTATCCACAATGCTGCGATGTGGACAGAGGAATTGAAAATCCGGTGTATCCACCATGGAAGTTGAAATCCATGATGGGCCATACAATGTGATCAAGAACTGGAATTACACTGGGTTGGTTGACGCAATCCACAACGGGGAAGGCAAATGCTGGACTGCCAAGGTGTTCTGTGAAGAGAAGCTCATTGAAGCAATTGAAACGGCAACAGGACCTAAGAAGCATAACCTAACTTTCGATCAGTACCAGTTGAAAGGAACGAAGTATAATTCACCCTGAAGCGGCCCACGTTTCTTTCGGAAGTGAGTAGTCTCTTTACGCTGCAGCAGGGTTGCCGCGAGCAGTAATGAAACCTTTACTTACCTACTCACCAGGCTGTCCACTGCCAGAGACAGAAGCTCACCCTTGCCTGCATGTTAGTTGAACCAAGCTATCTTTATCTACGGTAAAACCCCCGTGTTGACGGCTCATCTTGCTTTGTTTAATGGCGCTGCTCTGGCTTCCTGACCGGATGAATTCAATCAATAAGGGTTCGCTCTTGGCCTCAGCTTGAGACATTGGCGCGAAACTATGAATCTGATCTAGCTGCCGAATCCGATATGAATTTGTAATCTTTCTGGCCCCTATTGTAGTACGTCCGATCTAACTTATTTTAATCTTCGAGTCAAAAGTATAGTCTGATCGGTCGAGCAGCTTTCGTGGGAACTAGTACTAGTACACAAATCTCGTATGGCTCAGAACGAAGGAAACTCTATCAAAGAATTGCGAGATGCTGAGGGAAAGGATTTCTCTTTTCCGCACTTGATTCAAATCGAATGCTAAAACTGGGCAAGGAGAGGAAAGAGCATATCTGAGGGTGAGGCAGCAAAGACTTATTTCCATCTTAGCACTAGTTCATGATTGACCTTAGCCCTCATCCCTTTCGCCTATCCGAAGAGGTTCAATCCACTCAACCAAGAGATTTAGGCAAGCCTTCACTACGGGCTCTGCCCCGGAATCCTTGACGCTTCTTTTTGTCTTTAGGTATAACCTTGTAAGAAATGCTCTTTTTCCTGGCTTTGTTTGAGTTCACTCCCTTTCTTCGTTCTGCTACTCGACTTATACCATGAGCCTATCCTTTGAGCGGAGGCAAGCAAAGGGGTCACCCTCTTCTTCTTGGTAGGTGACTTAACTTAGGGTCAGGCCTTTCTCTCTTCCTATCTTGCCTATCTTTTCTTTGTAGTGGCCATGTCGCATAGTCGAGTCGTCCCGGTTCTGCATGCATGTCTTCGAACTTTCTCTCTCCTTTGAATCACGATCTTTTGAAATAAAGATCAGAGTCGGCATTCTTTGATTTGGCATTCGCATTCCCGCTGTTGACGTCCTATCGAGCTCTTGCTTGCACGAATCCGGCTCGTTTTCCTATCGTATCGCAGATCGGACTTTGCTTTGCGGCTAGAGAAAGGCTATTCCATATCAGCAGCTCGAAAAGGACTGAAAGAACTGACATTAGGTCGTGACTTGAGGGTTCGGGGCAGGAGCGGTAAAGAAGTCTTGAGGTCGACTAGTTCTTAGCTTGATTGAACTCAGCATAGTTAGAGATTAGAGGAGATAGCTTTTCTTTCTATTGCTTGAGTTGAATCAGTTGACAAAAAGCTAGAACGTAATTGACTTCTTTCTTATCTTAAAGGAAGAGATGATTTGGAGAAGAATTCATTCCTCTCCGAGCAGTGAAGTGCCATATCCTAGAGAGAGGGCTTTACCGGTCGTTAAGATAGAGTCGGTGTCGGTAGCTGTTCTTGCTTAGCGGGATCAGGTCACCAATCGGTGACATAGTTTAGGAATGAATATCCGTAACTCCCATTCCAGTACTTGAACTGAAAAAATGAAACAATCAAGACCTGGCTCAAGGCCCCTCTACACTCAGGGTCAGGAACGGGAAAAGAAGAATAAGTAGGACAGGCTCGAGGTCAATTCTTTCTTTTAGGAGAGATCTCACCCCCTTCTTTAGCGCTTGTTCGTAATATAAGACTTCTTTCTCGTTCTCGGTGAAGGAATCGGAGCTGCTATAGAATCAGCATCTTACTCTTTAACGGCAAGCTCAGCAACGAGAAGTTTTCCTCTGCTGGAAAGCAGTCCATTATCTCAGCTGGTCGCACTCAATAATGCTAGTTTAGTTCCTCCCTTGATCGACAGGGGAAGATTTTCAGCTTTTTCTCTTCCAACAAGGGATCCTGTTCATCCACTCAAGCGCATTGGATCGTTGGTTAGCGTAGGTGGGCATATCACTCCCTACAGTATTTACAATGTCACATTGGGCTTTTTCCGAGTGAACCCCTTTTGATAGACGAGCTTAAGCTAGGTTCAGAATAGATAGATGGGTGTGTAGAATGTGATACCTCATTTCGATGCATAGCCCTTTCATCAGTATGGGGCTGATTGATGCCAGTAGGAGGGGCCCTTCAACCAGCCCTAGTTTCAGGTTCTAAGGGAGAGAGTAAGAGCCCGCGCGAGCTACCCACGCTTTTCAATTGAGCGAGCTGCTCCTACAGAAAGATCGTTCGTTGCGTATCTCAGAGATGGGCTTGGGCTATACCTCTATCTATCGAATGTGATCCCTGACTCAATTACCTTTTTCGGGACTTCTTACCGTACTACCCGAGGTGATAGTGACGTGACGCACCTCTAGCTAATCATAGATCTCATGGATCGGAATGAAACTCCTTCCCTAAGACCGAATCAAGGCGTCACCTTTACACTACACTAAGCGCTTCAACCCGGTTCACCTGGCTCTATTGTCATTGTAGTTCTTGCTACAAGAGAGAAAGAGGCGGTCGAAGACTTTGATTACAAGGTCCGATATCGCATCCCCCTTGGGGCCCCTTTTCACCGACAGAACAAGACGCTTGCAGGTATAGCTTAAAGTCTTCTCACAACAAGCCTTTAAGCCGCTTTAGAAATGCGGTTACTTGAAGCAGCGCGTGTATATATGAGTGACTTTCGTACCTATTGGCAGACCGGAGGGATCCAAAGTGGTCTATTCCTTTCCTTACAGTCGAGTCACTACGTACCTATGACCTCAAGTCGGCTACCGATCGGTGGCCTCTTCTTGTCTTATTTAGGATAATGACCTACTTCTTTGACAGGTCTTTCGCGTCGGCTGAGTTTGCTAAGCGGTGAAGGATTTGACCGTGGCCCGTGTCTATCCGTTGAACGCACATCACTCTTATGGGGCGATTGCTGTTCACCAACGATACACCTGTAAGAGATTATCGACTTTGTGTCGACTCGGTTTTAAAACGCTTGGTTCACTTGGGAGTCTAAAGATTGAGCGACTTCGTTCCCCTCTCGCATAGCTCGAGTCACTTACACGTACCGCTCTAGCGACTACTTTCCTCATTCATACACTAATATATGATATACTTCGTACGAATCACTTCATACCTTGACAATTGGATCTAAGGGCATAGCCCCATAGGTAGTTCACTTTCAAGCCAAGAAGTCGAACAACCGGAGGTTGGGGAATCAGTCTCGTCCGGGGTTGGTTTGGCAATGCCCAAGTTGGTTGGTTCGCCTAGTTCGTGGGCAAGATAACTTTAGTCCCGTTATCGAGGTGCGAATTCCTCTAAAAAATCCATATGAGCAGGAAAAGCAAGGGAGTGAAAGTTTCCCAAGTAGTTCGGGAATTGAGCAAAAGAAAGACAAGTTGGAGAGCGGATGTAGGTAAATATTCTGACCCGGAAAGCAGATACATGGCTTTGGACTCTCTGGATTAAATCAGAGAAAACGCCAGGGAAGCATTTCAAGCATATCAAGAACGAATAAAGCGAGACTATGATAAACTGGTTAAGCCAAGGATGTTCACAGTAGGCGACCAGGTCCATGCTCCCCTAACTGCAGCCATCTTCTTCTTTCATGCCATTCCTAATCCTCTGGAAAAGGAACTACAGCTCACTAATCAAACTCACCCTTGGCCTTCTTCTCCTCGTTTTCATTGTCTCACTTCACTCAATCTAAAGCGCTTTCTCACACTCGATGTAAGTAGGACTAGCCTTAGACTGCCTGAAATCTCTATCGCTGCCCCTTTCTTCTTTGTCAATTCAATCCGGAATCAATCTTCAAATAACAGATGCCCGACCTTAAAGTATGCGAACATGCGTCGAGCTGGCTGCTATCGCTTCTTCCTACCCTAGATCATCCCTTCACCATCCCATCAAAAAAAAGATTGGTATCTCCTTGGCACTAGTTGGGTTGGGTTATAATAATTCATGAAAGAGATTATCATATTCCCACAATTCAATTAGATGCGAAATCTATAAAGCCCCTTTTCGAATAATAGCTCATCATAAGTTTCATTCTCGACATTCCAAACTCTTTTGTTACCTCTTTCTTTCACGGCGGCACCGGGAAGAGCCAAGGCCGGAAAAGAAAACCAACCTGGGAGTTCACTCGTAAGGCCTCAAACTGGTGTAGGACAGGTCACAGGGAAAGCTTTTCTTGCTAATCTGGTGATATCGTAGTAAAGGTAAAGTAGCCAAGCGCCAAGCCAAGAGGAATCGATTTAGCATTTAGCAGTCCATACCAGGCTCCAGGTATATTTAGGAGTGAATGCCCGGTAGCAAAGGAAGAAAAGGACTCGGCTTAACTGAACTTGGGTTCGGTTTCCCTTGTTACTATGGGAATGATGGAAGTTGCTCTTCTTCCTCTTAGCGTTAGCGACTCTGAGCTCATAGGGAGCCGGGAATGAGCTTGGTTAGCTGGGACCAAGAAAAGATAGAGTTGAAAGAGAGGATTTGATTAGCGCGCCTTCTCCCTGTCCTTTCCTTACTCTGTCTATGGTATGCCTGAGATGGCAGTCTTTCTCCTTGGCTTGTACTCGAATTGCCTTTTTGTTCGAAATCGATATCTTCCTATTGCCTTTGATAAAGGGAACGAAGGAATTCCGTCTGTTGTCACAAGAATTGTTCAAGTTGAATGCGAATAATCGATTGAATCCGATCTTTGAAGACTTGAAGGAATAGTGTCCAATCCCGGCCGATGTAGAGTAGTCCCCTTTGGGCAGTACTTCCTCGTAGGGAACTACCAAGCTCAAGCTCACTTCGCAGCATTGATTTCTTGTCATTCTCGGAGACAAAACCAAACACTTAACACCACCCTTGCTCTGCTCTTCGAGCGAAGGCGAGTTCAGTAAGTGAGCTAAGAACGAGTTCCGAGTGAAGTTGCTACAGGAAGAGCATCAAAGCACAAGTTTAAGAGGAAGCAAAGCTACTCAATTCAATGGGAACTGAATCTGCACCAGTAGGCTTCCAGCTTTCCCCTCTCTCTTGAGATAGGTCTCACATGGACTGAATCACTTCGACTTTCATCTTTAATAACGGCAGAGTCCATCCCCTTAACTTTCTCTCTATTCTAACGGAATAGTTTGAATATCATATATAAAGATCTTACTTTCTGTCTTTCTTCATTCTAGTTCGTTAGTTGACGATAGGCCACCGCACCAGGAGCAACGCCATGTGTGGACCGAAATGGGCCCGCGAAGCCGGTTACCGGTAGGTAAAAGTCCTTCTCTAACTAGAAGAGCAGCAAATCAATCGTCTGCTCACTGAGGTTAGGATTACGGAAAGTAGGACATCACTCTTAGCCCTGTCTCTTCCTTTTCTTCTTAAGTTAAGAACCCGAAGGCGAGCTAACTTGGCTTGGTGCAGCTCCTATGCCTCAAAGACTAGCACCTTTTTTCTTTTATTCCTGAAAAGAGCTAATCCCGGAAGTGACTTACTTTTCCGCCTAACCCTACTGCCCAGGTAGAGTAGAGTGGAATCGCATTAGGCACCCCTTCCACCTTTCGGTGAGATGCCTTTCTTTCTCTAAAGGCTATAAAGCTGCTTTGAGCAATGAGCTCATTGAGAAAGAGCCTGATAGGAACCAAGACTATAACGACATTGCACAAGCTAATGGGAATCCTTGATCAAGCTAAGGAGTGAAGACCAGAAGGCTTCTATTCATCTCCCTAGGTCTAATCCCCGAGTTAAATTCTAACTTTCAGAACACAGGTAGGCGGAGATGATGATTCCAGCATTTCTGGAAGAATCTTGGCTGAAGACCTTAAATCTCTTTATAGAATGAATTTTAGAATGAAAGGATGGCATTCTGAATTTCCCAGTCATCCAGAGCCAGAAGAAAGAATATTCAAGCAAGTCTCTTTACATACATAGGCGAGTAGATTATGGCAATAAGCGGATCTCTCTCTTAATCTTAAATAGTCGACTAGGGTAGTGGGAGGGTGAAGCATTAATGTAGTTCCACTCTCAAGTCTCAAGAAGTACGCCCTAAAGTCAAGGACTAGCCTTAGACTGCCTGAAATCTCTTATCACTTGAAGGAACCTGGCTAGCAACCGGAAGGAAAGCTAGATCTTAATAAGAGATAGCCTGACCCTCATTAGACGGACCGCTTAGAAGAAGGAATTTCATGAAATGTCACAGAAGTCGTAGAGATAAAAGTAGGACTAGATGACTCAAAAACGCATTGAAAGTAGATCCCTCTTCAGCAGTGCTTTCTTTCACAGACTATCGGATTGCATTTATTTGCCTTACTCTAAAAAGTAAGCAAGCGCTACGCGCTTGAGCCTTTTAGCTTCAGAGTTCGGACTCAAGGGCTTCTTCTTCTCGTTCGTACCCCGTCCCACGGGTTACTTCACTTCCTTTTAAGACAGACAAGAGGAAGTGCTTAGAGAGTTAGGTTTTTGTTTTAAAGAGAGAAGCGCTTTAGTTTTCTTGCTAGGGCAAGCACGAGGTCTGGTTCAAGGCAAGGTATAGCTTAACGGAATGAAGCAGAATTAGTGTATTAAGCAAGTACGGAAAAGCTTCAAAAGGGAATTCAGGCGCTGTTCTCAAGTCTAGTTGACGAAGCCGAAAGGGAAAGCTATAGCACCAGTAAAATCCTTCCTTCTGTCTGTCGAAGAGTATGCCCGCCCTGTCCTTCCTTCGTTTAATAAAGTAGGCGTCGAGAGTGGGCGCGAGTACTCCATTTCGTTAGGTCCCCGACTTTCCAGTCCTGAACTCAAACTAAAACGCGAACTCCTGGCTTAACTTCCGATTTAGCTATTTCACTTCCCTGCTCTTGTTCAAAACTAGCGCTGGTGGGTGTCTCGGTAAAGCGTGCCCGGAGGTCGTAGCAAGGGAATCCCTGAATAAGGGGCGCTACTTTGACTTGGTAGGAGAGGAGAGGAAAGGACTAACGGCTCAGAGAAAGCAAGGGCCGTTAGGCGAACCTATGCTCTATAAAACATACGTCGTCAGGTCTCGAGACTAGCTGAGAGAGGATTACTAACCCTAAGTACTCTAAAGCAAGCCAATTTAATTACCTCTGAAGCTATCGCTAACAATTCTTTATGCAGTCTAAAAGACTTATTACTCACCACCTACTTATTCTTTTTCTTTTGAGTCTTTTTAGGAGCGACAACGTCACGAGATCTACGGCCGGATAGGTAAACACACTCTGCTCCACTAGAAATGGAAGTTCCAAACCAAACTCCAATTCGATTCACCTTGCTGTGATCCGCTTCCTTGAATGAGAACCAAGCCATGGATATTGGCTTGGACGGGTCCCCAATAAAGAGGTTTTTTCCTAGTTGCGCTGCTTAGAACTAGCAAATCCGCATTTGGAGCGGTCCACTCCAGCTGTCCCGCACCACTTGCTCCCACTTCTCACTTATTAGCTACATAGGCTAAAAAGAGCCGTGGACTTTTTCCAGATGACACTCCAAAGCCTGAAGTAGTTAACTGAATGGTACATGGTCATCAATGCACTGAAAAGATTGGAACTTGGCGCGCCACCTAGCATTTGCAACTGCCTGATCAAGTCTTTCGTTCATCTTGGGTCAAGGTATGAATGAGAGCTCTCGAGGCTCGACAAACGTATGATCATCCTCTCTCCTGTTGGAGGTCCAGGTCAACTTGTAACCAACGAAGCCAAGAAGCGCAAGAGAAAGCTGAATTCTTATTGACGGCGTTTTGATTTGTTTTCAATTACCGCCCTAGACTGCTAACAAAGATTCTAACCCTACTGGATCCTACCCTGATACTCAACCTGACTTCTCGCTTAAGAAGTACTCGATTCCCGTGCGAGCTTTGAGATCCACATCCGTCGAGGCCACACTGAGTGGTGTACCTGAACGCTTCTTTCTCAAGTGACCCTGACTCGCCATAGGTAGGAAAGTCCTTCATTCCTTGCTCTCGCTACTTTCACATTCGTTCGATCTGTTTGTTTTATCCCTCCTCTCTTCTTTCTAAAAAAAGAAGGGAGTTCTCAATTGCTTGTATAACTTGCTGATACGGAACGCTTTCCCTAGTGCCTAGTTCCCTAATTTGCGAAACATAGGCACAATAGGTGCGTTCATCGTCTATCAGGTTTCCCTGGGTCGAATGCATAAATTCTTGAATTTGGCCATAATGGGCTTGCCCTGTTCTTCAATTTAAAGTCAAATCACCAAGCGGAATTGGGCCCTCTCTCAATCCTATCTATATTAGTTCTGTCGTCTTTCTTTCCATTCCTTTAGTTCTTGAGTGAAGGAAATACGGTCATCGGTCTTTCTGCTAAGGGTCCTCTGTTTTTGTAAATGTGCAATTCCCTTCCTTTCAATAGATGCCCTGTATTCATTCGGTTTATCGATCCCCTGGTTAATCGATATCTCTCTTCTGTATCGGTCGGCATCTTCTTTCTCAACCAGTCCTATGGCACTTACTGGATGGTCTCCTTTTTTTGGACTTTACAATGTTCTTACGGGGTAGTTTCCCGCTGCATCGGCTGGTCAAAGATCACCCCTAATTTTATTCAAAAGCTTGCGGTTGGCATGGCTGTGTGAGGTGCTCGTCGATCTCTCCGAACCGGTATACCCAAAGCCATTGACCTATCCCTGAGGGAGACGTCGAAACAACATCCTCAAATCATCCAATGTCACCAGCTGAGAATGTGGATCAGTCATCAATAAGTAAGGGACAGAGATAGAGAGGGGATAGCAGTAACCAGACCGGTGCTTTCCCGATTGCGATAGCCACATACTATGATTATGAATAAAAGGCCCTCCCCAGTCAAGGGTAGGCGGAAGAAGGGGTATTCTACTCAAAGACCGGTCGGAAAGGGAAAATTCTATCCTGCCTGATTGATCACCGGCGTCGAATGCAATCTTTTCATTATCCTCGATTACCGGCATAGAATGGATGAGCGCTCATGAGTTCCCACTATCGAATCATCTCAGTTCCTATTCCGGGCATTGAAAGCTGAAATCAAAAGACATCAAGGCCTAAGTCAGACAATGATGATCTTCTCTTAAAATAGCAAGAATAGCTGGTGGAGGACTCTGCACCCTGTAAGGTCGACACAGTCAGTCAGGAAGATGCTTTGCCACCCAATCGGCCGAAGCATTGGCTAATCTGTTCACCCTTTATACCGACCAGCTGTGGTGGGACATCAGGAGTTGCTGCACATCACTAACAATAGGCCTCAGACTGCGATCTGTAGACTACTTTTACTATGAAAAGCTTTCAAGACCTGGATCCTTGATTCCTCATGAATTTAGTAAAGAATGCAGTCTAAGCAGCAGGCTAAAGCAGTAGGACTCGAAGAACTTGCATCGAGATTCCCTAGAGTCAAAAGTGAGTTCCAGAAAGTGTTCAAGGGAGGTCTGTCTAGTGGTAATAGTCGGGTTAACTAGTTCCCGGTGAATGAGTTGAAAGAAAGGGCCGAAAGGCCAAACAAAGTCCCTTAGAATCTCTTCCAATACCCAGGGCAGAACTACAACAAGAAGTCAGGAAGAAAGTAGGCTTATTAAGTTGTTGCCATACCGACCGGAGGAAATTGAGCTGCTATAAAGCATCAACTCCTAGTTTGAAGTATGGAGAATTGGTTGGAGCCTATCTTATATGCTTTCTTACGCCTTTGGAGTGCCTAAAGACAAGTGAACGAAGTGGCCTTTTGGTAAGGGAAGGGACACGAGTGAACAAGGGAGAGGTTAAACCGCTGGGAAGGCGCCTGGAAAGAAACTAGATAGATGGCAACTGGGCCTGAAACTAGATCTTTCCGAACTGGCTTTTGCCTAAGGGATGGGGAATACTTGTAACGGGAAGACCATTACGGAGACTGCCACGAAGGCTGGTGAGAATGCTGGTACAAGGGAGAATGCGACAATCTCAAGGGAACGGTCTAAAAAAGGAACTCACTTGATCACAGGAGGGGCTTACCCTACGACTGCTGGAGCGGATTGATACAAGTAATTGTACATAGGCGCCAGGGAAGAACCCCTTAGTCCTGCAAACTGGCGCGAGGAGTCCCCGATCTCTATGATCAAATAGGGCTGGCAGTCTATTTGAATGGACATCTGAGATGGCATCAAGCCGAGCACTAAAGAGATCTGGACTAAGGAGGACTTTAAAGCCTTCTAGCATAGGTGATGCCTTCCCAAGGTATGGTCTCTTCGGTAACAGGTATGGGCTTTGCCTTTGACTGTGCGGAATAAGAGCTCTTAGTCCTTTCGGCGTAAGTTCTTGTTTCGGGTTCATCAGAGCTTGAGAATCTAGCTAGGGCTTGCATATATAAGTATAAGAAGGAATGACTTTTTCTCGAATGCCCATCTAACAGTCTACTTGCTTCTGATCTATCAAACTGCTTGGGCATCTTTCTAGGTCAGGAAAGAGAAAAAACTGGTGATTATCCCTTTGTAGTTAACCCTTAGGGATAAAACCTTGGGCAAAGCCTCTCATTCCTAACAGATACGCTTCCCCCCGCCCTCTATAGACTGACCTAATCGACCCATCACACAAGGAGCCTTAACATCACGCTCATCAGGTAGGTATGGACCCGCAACGGTCTCAAATTCAGATAAATCTAGACCGGAAAATCTTTTTTTATTGCGATCCATAGCATACCGGACTCGGTGAGGCCAAAGCAAGCCTTGACTATCTTGTTGCCCTTGGGCGTGTAAGGAAAGGCCTAATGAAGTGGACTAGACCTAAGGGTGGGGACTCTACAATGCTTTCCTGTGGAATGAAACTATCTCTTCTATCGCTCAGGTGCACCTAAATTCTTATAGTTCTGGCTCTTCAGACATACCTAGGGAGTCACCCTAAGCATGTAAGAGGAAGTCAGTCTTGCACAGACTCACCTTCACTATTGGGAACTTCAGACTTAGAGCTAGGAGTGTAAACCGGTAATACCCATCTAGTTTTAACCACTGTTTCATCCATCCAGATAAAACAGTGCGTTCTAGTATTTCTTGTTCACCATCAAACACCAGATCAGGAGGATAGATCCGGAGTTCCTTGGGTTTTAATTCCCTTCGGAACAGATGAACTATCTTCGCCCGAAAGTATGGATTGGAAGAGGTTATCCTCTCAATCCAAAACTCAAGAGGAAGTGACTTCGACCCAATGGGTTTCGAGACAACAACTTTCAATCGTTCCCACTTCAATGACTGTGTAGTCATCAAACGAGATCTTACTCTATAGCCTGCGCCTGCTAAACGCTGAAGTACAGAGATCTTTTCGATCTTATACTTTTCACGTAAAACAGCCAGACCACGTAAGGATCTGCAACCAGTTAAGGCTTTAAGAGATATGGGCGATAAATCTTTCTGAAGCTTATCAGTCCAAAATCTCTTCCCAAATTCACAGCTTCCATTATCAGAAACAATGGATTTAGACCGTGATATCTGGACACCTAGCTGTGTGAGAATATCTTGGTAGTGTCGTTTCGCTAAGTGATGTAATTCACTTAGGTTAACCATCGAGGTTATTCGAAACATATAGTCTCACTCCTAGGAGGGAGATCTACCGTTGCGAGTGCTCGTTTTGAGACCTTCAGAAGGCCCAGAGGCTAACTGAATAGCTTAGGCGATCTTAGAGTCCTAGACACTATGGTCGACTACAGCACGATAAGACTATGTGCTCATGTACAACCATATCAGAGTTTGATTAGAACTATTCTACTGGGGAATGAGACCGGTGCCCTTCTTTCACCCACTTGAGTTTTGTTTTGGAGAGAGCATTGTGGAGCAGCAAAAGGCATAGGGGGAGTCGGAAATGAAGAAAGTAGTCTCCCCCGCCTTTCTCCGATTTGAGAAAGGGTATGGGGCACGAACGGTATAAAAAGAAGGCAGGCTTAGTTCGACGTGGTCAGCAGTCCTATCTTCTAGAATAGAAGGATCGCTTCTGCTTTTGTTTCACTCACTCATGGGCAGCTGTGAAAAAGAAAGAGGAGACCCTCAATCAATGCTTTCGGGCGAAGTCCTTCCGTGTAAAAGTGGTACTTTCCTATAGTTGATCAAGGCGAAAATTAGCATCCCTAAAACGATAGTTACACTTGTGGTCGGTCCTTCTGATCCTAGAAAACGTCCAAATGAAATAGCTAAAAGAACACCGCTAGTTCGAATAAAAAATTGGAGATAGAATTCCATAATCTAATTAACCTTTTTTAACCAAACTGAATCTTGAATTCACTAAACCAGGGTAGTAGGTAGTACTAGTCGACTAATACTATAACTCACGCATATACCGTGTCAGCCTCCACCTTAAGATCCTTACTGTCCATCTACTCCCCCGTTTCCAAAACCAAGTGCCTTAGCGGCTATGGCCCGACCATAGACTCTCCCCCTGATGTTGTAATTCATTTATTTTCTTCTCCGCAAATGAAGAGAACAAGTCCTAGTAGGAGAAGAAAGAGGTCGAGTCCCTCGATCCACCCCTCTAGCCACTCCAGGTTTGGAAAAGATGGCAAAAAATACAATAATGCACCGAAAAGCAAGGGGACTAGAGGTTGTTTGGCTGGTAGGATATTCTTTTGAAAAAGGAATAAACCTAAAAAGAGAAATAGATGACAGAATAGAAAAAGGAAGGGAATGGGGCAAGATATGTTATCCCCGCCCGGCGCCGACGCTATGGAAATAACCCCCAAACTTGTACTGGAAATTAAATAAAGCAAAAAGGCTAAAATAAATCCAACCGTTCCACGTTTTTTAAAGCAAAGGAAAATTATGCAAGCCCCCGACACAAGGGCGAGTAGCCGTGCCGGTTCATGCAGAAAATCTTCACTAAAATGGACTTCTCCTAAAAAAAAAACTTATAAGTAGAATAAGGGGACCAATTGACGTTTTTGGGCGAGCTTCCAAAAAGAAGCACAGGGCATAGTACGTGATTAGCTGGAAGAGAAGAAAAAACGCCCATTGCGCCAGTCCCTTGTCCAATGAATAGAAGAGAAGGATGGCAAAAGGAAGAACGTCTTCTGGAAGACACCAAATAAATAAAAAAAAAAAGAGATGTGGGAGGAGAGAAAGAACGCATGCA
>Ga0153958_1000017_pt1:12500-31874 | contig 31874 bp, 24 predicted proteins | sample TSFL042MetaG_FD_104719 | JGI IMG/M metagenome (GOLD analysis project Ga0153958, IMG submission 104719) | Attine ant fungus gardens microbial communities from Florida, USA - TSFL042 MetaG | ecosystem: Host-associated > Fungi > Mycelium > Unclassified | place: USA: Florida, Wekiwa... | reverse complement strand
GGTATAGGATGACAGAAACATTCCATCTACATCCTATCGAATGCCTGTCTTCAGTTGAATGTCCGGTACGTATTACACGACACATAAATATTTGTTGGAGCGTTTCCACGGACCTCTCATAATTGGAGTTGAACTACTGACGAATCAGGGTAAGGACCACTTAAAGAGTTAAGAGAGTAAGCCAGTAAGCCCTCTCGCTTAGTACTAATAAGTCTCGCTTAGTACAAGTTCTCAATTAAGGAAAAACCCATGGTTCACACAACGACAACGTAATCGACAAATCCTATCCATGAAAATGAGGTAGGTACCCTTAGTTATTGCATAAGGGTTGACATAATCTAACAAAATAAAATGTGTAATAATTCAAAACAATGGTTGGAAATAGTTCTTAAAGATCAGGATAAGGGTTTAAGAGAAAATAATCATTTATTAGATCAATATATTTATATAATAGATAAAATCTTAAAAAGATATAGAGAAGAAGAAAATAAAAAACTAGAACAAGAAGAATTCAATCAAGAAAACAATAATGACAATATAAAGAAAGAAAACAATAATGACAATAATAAAGAAGGAAAATCTAGTAAAGATATCTTAATAATAAGAAAATTGATTCGAATTTCATTAATCAAAAAAAAAAGAAAAAGAAACCAGATGAAGAAAAATTATCACATAAAAAACCTACTTCTTAGCTTAAAGACAAAAAAGAAAGTTGGTCAGAGGGTGGAATAAAGTGAGGTAAGGAGAGGGCGGCGATTCTTACTGAAGAACGGATGTGAGTGAGTCAAGGTGAAGTAAGAAAGTGAACGGAATTCAAAAACGAATTGTCCGCTTGGTTATGCTAATAATTAATCCATTTCCGGTAAGGCAGCAAGCAAGAAGTCAATCTATAGCTTTCAGAGCTTAGTATACTTTCTTTTTTCTTGTGTTGAGATTGAATTTCTGTTTTGCAGATGCTTCTGTGGTCACTTTCGAGAGAGGGCATTGACTTGGGAGGCCTAGCATTCAAACAAGGCCAAAGGGAAGAGCCCCTTTCTTTCTCGCTGCTACTATTCCTAATCCGCTTAGCTTACTAAGGGAGTAATTTATCGTAAGCATGGCTTTGGCGGGTACTACTTTTGAACTAGTTGAGCCTTTCTTTGCTCTTTCAAACTTTACAATCTGCCTTTTACGAGATCGAGGCATCAAAGCGGCATTAAAGCAAGGGCTGTTCGCTGACCAATGCGCTTTCAGGGGACTAAGTTCATATCCCGAAGATATACATTGAAGTCTATTGGGCTCTAGATACTCCCTCACTTATCTCTAGTGACAAGGCTAACAAGTTAAGGGCCTCTCCTTTACAGTCGAGTGACTTCGTGCCGATACCCTCTTCCCTTGCCTCTTTCTTTCGCTTATATCTTCTTTATGTTTATGCTATTCTTTTTCATCTTTTTGAAAGAAGTGTATCCATCCTGGTATAATTCTCTTTGATTAATCCAATCCTCCAAAACATGGAATTAGTTAGACCAATACTAATATAGACAAATAGGCCAATAAGCATAATAGCCTAACCTAACCCACAAGGGTTAGTGACTTACGTACCTAAAGGTTACCCAGCAGAATGAACTGCAGCGGATGCGAACAACCTATCAGTTATGAATAGACGTATATTTGCAATAGGTAACAATGTGAAAACCAAAGGCTGACATCAGATACGTGGATAGCCTGCCCTTCCTTTAGGAGATTCAGCCACCAAGGTGGGGATTGAAAAGTGGTTAAATCCAGGGGCCGAGTTAGGCCCTCCCCACTTGCTTTCAACTCTCGTGATAGGGTTGCGATTACTTTAATAGCTAGTTATAGATCGTTGCCCAGTATTCAGCGGTTTAGGAGTAGTTATAGTCTTTCGCTACCATAAGATGGAAGCGCAACAACGAAAGTGGTTCAGTTCACATCACATACATAATTTCTACAGTGACTTTAGTGACTTTTAACTAGTTAAGGCTGCTTTACCCACCTCTCCTACACAGTCGAGCATCGCTAAAGCCCTCTCTCCACCGGTCTCTTCGTTCCTAACTAAACGAGGGTTCGACTTGAATGTGAAAAGCATTCTTGCTTTCTTCCAATCTCATAATAGGATCTTAGGCAAACGGGGACCGGCGTCGAGGACTACTCTTGGCTAAGCACTTTTTGCGGTGGTTTCTCGATCCACTTGCTGACTTGAATGGAACAAAGACAGTAAACCAGAAGCTTTTTCTTCTTCTCTTATGAGATTTCTAGTTAATGATTCGTGAGAACATACTTTGATATTCGTAGACGAAATTCAATTCTTTTGCTGGAAAGACAAGAGACCAGAAATTCAAGATGAAATAGCTGGTCCAGCGATCGATGACATTTCAGAAGTCTGGCACTACCAAAGTTCTAGTATAGATTGGGCGGAGGATATCCCGGGTTCGAACATTGTCTTTTCCATCTTAGCTGAGAAGCTGCTGATGATGAAGAAAAACTCTCAATCCTGGTTAGAGGCTATGCTGCTTCTAAGCTCTCCTCACTTTCACGGCAAGAAGGCCATAGCGGGCTGCAGGATCTTTAAATTGAAAGTAGGTTCGACCGCATGCTACAGAGGAACGACAGACGGATCAGAGCAAGGGATAAGGATAAGCAGACGGGCGGGGCCCTTTTATAAGCACTACAAATAACAAAGAAGCCGCTGGGAACCATTAATATGAAAGAAAAATGAGATCTAATTCACCTAATTGAGAAAATCCAAAGCAGACAATGAATCCAGAGGGGTCAAAGATCTCCGAAACACTTGTTCAGTGATTCGGCTCCAGATGGAATCTTCGCATATTTATCTTAATAAGTCAGTGGTTCGGATGGAAATGATACTTCAACCGCTTCCTAAGACTCAGCGATAGGGTAGGGCGTAGTGACTACTCAGATGAAAGCTTAGGAGGAAGCATGGTGTTAAACGAGGTTAGAAGGGGGTTCTTTGCTGAATAGAATATTCATTCTGTCATCGACCACATAAAAGAGCATTCCAGCCCTAGTATACTTCTCTCCTGTGAAGGAGGATCCATGAATTGGTAGTCCACTCTTTCCCCGTTTTCCTGGATAAAGTGATGGTTTCATATTAATGGGTGGGAATGGATCTACTAGTTTCCGTCTTCATGCGGTTGAGGTCATCCAGCCTCGCGCATGGAAGGGGCTTCTTTTTTATCCTTTCAGGTTACGGCTACATCAATGCAGCAGGAAGATCGAAGTAGTCGACCAGAAAATCTCCTTTACTGATAAGCCTCCTTTCAGATAGCACCATAAAATGCAGCCAAAGGGAAAAAATTGTGAGCATGTTTGCGGGGCTTTTGACAGCGAACCTCAACCACGTATTTCCTCTTCTTTATTGGCATGAGCCCCTTCCCCCGGCCAAGCATCTTTGAGATTTTAGGAATGAGGTAAGCCCCGTCCTCTTTAAGAATCTCTTGCTTACCGTTGGCCCCATCATAAAGCATATAACTGATAGCACTCGACGAAGAAATCTGCTTACAGGAAAGAGCTTGGCACCCACTAATAGTTCTCGCGAGGGACTGAACGTTAGAACGCATGTTTGTGGCCATACAACACAATGGATTCCCATACTCTAATTTTTGGGACTGGCCTTTCTCCCTAAGGCGTGCGAAAACGTCCCCCACTCTTAAAGGGAAGAGGGAAAACCTCAAAGATTCTTTTGATAGCTGTAGATGCTTAAATCTGTTAACAGAAATTCCATTCTAGGGCTTTCGTGCCAAAGCGCCATGGAGGATTTCCGGTGAAGAAGGAAAGCAAGATTTATTCTAATTAGTTACCAAATCCCGATCATCCTATTTATCTCAAAAGCAAGTCGGTCATAAGTTGGAGATTTCAAGTTACAGCTTGTTGGTAGCAAGGCACATATCAATTTCAAGGAGGGATAAGTGTTACTGAGGAAAGCAATGCCATGAAAGGTTGGTTAGACAGTCGTCTAGGTTCGCGTAGTTCCTGGGGATCTCCCTTTCCCTTACCACCGTGACATCCAACACTTGGTGAATAAATTACGTAAGCCAGAGATTATCTTCCTTTAGGAAGGAATTCCAATCCCGGCTAATCCAATCTATTCCATTCCTGCTTTTTCCATCCCGCCTTAGACTGCTTTATGGCTGCTTAGTTTGAGGTATTTCTTGCAGCTCTGTCTCAGGCTGCTGACTTCGTTAAGGCGTAGGGGATAGAAAAAAGCCTTAATGCTCCTAGTGTTGCTGCAGTTAGCTGATACTATGCGATAGCACTATGGATTGACTTATCTAATTCAGTGATCTAAAGACCGTTGCATCAACTACGTATATTCTAGTGACTTACAAGCATAGATGGATAGAAAGCCTACTGTGATTGACAAGGTCAACTAAGACACAGACCAAGTTAAACGCGAGATAGCAGGTCAAGCCCCTTAGTTTACAGATCGGGTACTATGGTAAGGATTACCTCTTGGAGGAAGAACCTGCGGATTCACTGATAAAGGCATGAAGTTACAAGGATAGATAAAATGACTTCTTTATAAGAACATAAGTCAAAATTACAGCGTACATTACTAATGAAAGGGACCTGCCCGTAGATATTCTAAGGTAGAGGGCCACCAATACCATAGATACCCCACGTTCTGGAGTACGAAATGTACACCTAATCCTTGGACGACTTTGTAAATGTGATAGCATATCTAACAGTTCCTATACTTTTTTCTCTGAGTTTATCTCTCGTCAGCGGTATAGGAAGCAGTGATCCTCGGTATTAGGAACCCAACCCGGAACAGTCAAACCCAACTTATTCATCAGGTTTTGGTCTATGATCCTTATTACCATTAGCCTTCAACGCCTGAGCCTTGGTATTGTAGAGAGTTGGTTTGGTCTTTTGACCTTCCGTAGGGGACTGACTTACTTCTTCCTGTTTTGTACTTTTCTCAGTAATCACAGGATTTTCCCTCAATTGTTCTGATATGAAAATAGTGGTTGCATCTTTACTCCCTAAGTCTATTACTTCTATTGGTCGTGTGTCTATCCAGACATTATTATCATCATAGACATTATCTCTTTTCGTACTCTGTGGTAGTCCGAGGTTTATTAGCAAATCCTTTTTGACAATCTTGAGTTCTTTCCAATCTATTCTGAAGTTAGCTGAAGTTGAGATCTGCTCCATTAAAGATAGATCAGCTAATTGCCTTTGAAACCATTCAGATGTTACTAAATCTTTAGCAGGACCCTTGTGTTTAATAATATGTCTATCATCTTCGATGTCTAACATATAACTCTTAGGGGCTAAGAAGATTCCCCTCTTAACAAGGTGCTCCTGTTTAAACTTACCCATCTCAGTGGAAGAGATTACTTCATCCGGAAGAGGGCTACCAAGAACCACGGAGTCGGTATCGGTGTAGTAACAGTCGTCTCGGGAAATGTAAGGGTACATATGAATCCGAGCACAAGCTGTTATAGCAGCTGACAATTGAACAGCCGACATCCTAGGAGGATTCCATTCAGTGTCGTCAGTATTCTTATTGGTAATGCTATTTACAATATAGTAATGATCGGTAAGCTTCTCTGCGTTTTGAAAATTATCCTTCATCAGCAATTCCTCATATTTATCTTGATTGCAGATCTCTGTTACTGTACTTTCAGGATTAATACCAAATCGACCATAAAGAGAGTTCATTAGAATCTTATAGAAATATGACATAGCTTCATCACCAGATTTCTTGGATTCTAGTCTGCTTTCATAGAGGTGTGAGATAAAGCCTTTGAAAGGACTTTCCGTCTCCTCAACCTGTTCAATTGGAGCTAGCTATAGAACGCACTTTTGATATGCTTTATTTACTTACTATACTATAGAGGTATAACCTCAACAACTTGACCCTACCAACATACTTTTTTACTACTTACTTTCCTGCCGGTCCTTCTTCGAACGATTATGAAAGAGTTGGAAGACCTTCTCATAGCCTGTGAATCGGAAGCTCTAGACCATACCAACTCGCTTCAGACTCACTTTCCAGCTCACAAGAAAGTGTTCAACTTGTTGGCTGTCAGCATTGCTTTTCCTTCGATTTGAGGCTACCGGTCGCCACTAGTCTTTTCTTTCGAAGTCTTTCAAAGTTCTCTTTGACAGATCAGATCGTTTGTATCTGCGGTAGTGAATTCAACCCTCGAAGATATTTGAGGTCCCTTTTGGTCTTATCCCATGGTGAAAAGAAAAAATGGGACTGCATGCAATTCGAACAAGAAACGGACTTCCCGGGAGCCTCAAGCCAACCAGTGTAGGGAAGGGATCGAAGACGTTCAGTCGATTCGGGCGAGTAGTCTCATAGCATATAGGTCTGACCAGGGTCTCGGTTACCACCATTCTTTCTCAGGACAACCTCTCTCCTAGCGAAAGATCAAAGGCCAGGTGTGAAGCAACTTCACGATCCAATGATGACACAAGGCGAACTAGAATTGGCTTCTTTATCCAGGTAGCGACAGGCTCCAATCGGCGCGTACGCTAGAAAAGACGTATAGGCAAGCCTTTCTTTATGATCATATGGATCGCTTTTCGTGACTTTTCTTTCCTCTAACCTGCTTTCTAACTTTAGGGGACCGAGAATCCGTCTTTTGATCCTCCTCAAGCGTCTTTCGAATTAAACTTCCGATTTGTAGTTGGTGTAGATGCCAGCTGACACTAGATAAGAAAGGGTGTCGATCGAAGCTCTACCCGCGCATGCCACGCTCACTTAATCACTAATCATAGTAAGTAGATCATTGCGCTATCACTTCGTTTCTTTAAGAAGAACCTCTGCCCTTGCCCTAGGAGCGAATCCTTTCATATCATAGGCTAGGACAGGATAGGAACTGAGATTCTTCATAGTAGCTTGCTTGTTTGTTTCCTGTTGCTTCTGTTTTGTTGGCCTGTGACCTGACCTTCCTGCCATGAAGGAAGAGGAAGGAAAGCAATAGCAGCCATTAGAAAGAAGAGTGGCGAAGAGGCCAGGAGCGAACACTATGAATGTAAGAATGGACTACTCTGAATCAGATCTGTTCCTATCCGCATTGATGAGGTCTCACATTCGATTAGGACAAGCAGTGACCACTATAGAAGAACAGAGACACAAGCTCTTTCCATTAGACAATCACTTGACTTTAACTGATAGCATTGAATGGGGAGCATGAAAGCAGAGAGGTAACAGTCTATCATGCATGTCTTCTTTTAGGCCTGCAGGGGAACCCGGCATGGCTTGCTTATTTCATAAAGTCAGACAGAAAGCTTTTCTTTGGCTTCCTTGATCAAGGATGGGTTTCAGGTTAATCAGGTTATCAATCAGACAGGACAGGGGATAGATAGATATCAGATCCAGTTAATCAATGCTGGAAGTGAAAGTCCAGCTCTATCCATGCTTCCTGACGCCTCTCTTTCCTTAAGCATCAGCCCTTCTTCTATCGAGAAGATGAAGATAGGGGTCCCCCCAGTCAGAACTCTCGATAAGACGCCTTTCTTTCCGTGCTCCGTATCCCGCTATCACTACCTCAATGCAATTCAGTAGTCTTCCGTGAAGGAATGAATGAAAGAGTGAACGGCTGTGGCACATAGGGAAGATTCATATGAAACTCAATTATGTATCGCTCGAAAGGGTTTCAAACAGGGTTGAAGCTTTAGCAACATTTGTAACATCTGTCTGTATCGCCCTCCTCATGTTTCTAGTGCCTCTTCAAGCTCTTTTAGAGGGGATTATACCGAGAATCAGTCTCTCAAATAGACCGGATCTATCATAGGTAAACTGAAAAATGTACAAGAGCTCTTGTAAGGCATCTGAGATTCTTCAATAGGAACCAGAACTCGCTTGAGAAAGAGCCCTAACCCTTCCATACCTACCAAGTCTCACTGATCGCCCTAGCCCTTCTCCAAACCGAGAAAAAGCCCCTGCCCTAACAGAGCATTTCAAGAAATAGACGTACGAGGGGTCAATGTCAAAGACTTTATTTTCACTTTCTTTCTTCGCTTCGTTACCCAGAAGCGCATTGACATTTTGGTCAGGTCTCTCTATTCCTGCTAGAAATGTTCGATTTGCTTTGGTGAAGCTGTAGGGCGGTAGGCCCCATACGTGGCAACTGAATAAATACCTGTTAGACTCAATCTTTTACCAAAGCCCCCACTCCTTGAAAACAAGATTTCTTTCCAATATCACAACGAGTCTATAATAGGCGAATTCCAATGCCAGCGCTTATAGCTAAATAGGATCTATATCTGAACCAAGTAAGGAGGAGGCAGGGGTCATCATGCAGGATCAGCTATACCTCTGAATCCCATAGTAAAGCCTTGTCCATTTCGGGGATGGGCCATGGAAGAAGAAAGCAAAGCTAGGATCGGAAGTTAGTCTAAAGGCTTAGTGCCTCTCTGACCCACTGAACGTCAGTATTTACTTAAGTGAGCCGTAATCCGTATATGAGGTAACTGACTCTCTAGTGGCAATCCAGTCCTTAGAAAGAGAAAAGAGCCTGAGATGACCGCAACCTATTGTCTTACCAGCCAGTCCTGATACATAGAAGCACTAGAGCAAAAGAAGTCATGATACAGAGCGGGGGAGGAATGGCAGTTAGAAAGCCTAGGCTTCTCTGCGGTGAATCAATTACCCAAAAGCAAGCACTATTAGTGCCCTCGTAACCGTTCACTTTACTCCCTTTCGAGATGAAAGAGATGCCGTTTGACTTATCCTTTATCACCTCTGCGGAAGGTGGCGGACTATTCCATTTCAGTTCATCCCCAGAACATAGAACAACGGTAACTCCTAAGTCAGAAAGACCTTCTGACGCCTAAGAAGTCTAAAGCAGGGGAAAAGCATAGAGCGTGCGGATATGGATTCCACCTTGAAGCCATAAGTTCCAAGGTCTTCAATAGCTTTTAGGGATTTTACCTTTTTATGTAACTTGATTTGACTGATTTCACTGGGATTGCGCAATGGTTCGCAACGGTTTGTATCGCCTATCGGTTCTATTTTACTTAGGTCAAACCTAAAGGCTCACAACTTCGTTCCCTTAGGCTCATTTGTTCCAAACCTTAACTACCGCAGCTGATTTAGACCACTCACGGGGAACAACAGAACGAAGCCTTTTCGCTAGCTGCTAAAGGGTCGAAGCGTATAACCAATAAGCAGGAGCGCCCTCATCGATCTGTCACCCTCGTTTACCTTTAGATAACCACTCGCAGTGAAAAACTGGCTATGATCCCACAGGATCAGATGCTCCCGAAGACACACACATGGAAACCTCATCTAATCATCCCAGATCACAGAATAGAAAAGATCTGGGTAAGGATGATGAAAGCGGGCCCCTCTAATGCAAACCGCGCGGTCCCGCAAAGCCGGTCACCGTACGCCTACGGTCCTATCTGACTATTGAGGAGAGCTCTTTGCTTAAGACATGCGTTAAGGGACTTTTTTTAAATGGGAAGAGTCAACCGGCATCCTGCAAATAAATCTAAGCCCCTCCGGTTCGAAAGCCAGACCATAAGATCGAGCTAGCAGCTTAAGAAGCAAACAAAGGATTTATACAGTGGTATAGGTGGTAAAAGTGACAACATATGCTGCAGCCGCTTCAGAACGCACTGATGCTAAATGACGGACAGAGCTTCTTCGCTACGGCATAGGAGAAGAGCACGTTGAAGTAGGTGTCTAGGCGGAGGTGTCGACAATTAGGTTCTCTTTCTTTCCATCGGGCGATGCCACAAAGAAACCTCAAATCAGGAGCCCCTCTGGATGAGATGCCCCTAAGGACCTGACTCAGGGCTCTCGCAAGGCGCAGAGGAAAACCAAACCAATTGGAAGAAGTGGTCTGGCACGACTTGAAGAATCACTTATAGAAAGGATTCAACTTCTTCCTCGAAGGAAGTGAGAGCAGCTAAGACTTTTAGAAATAAATAGCATCTGTTCCCGGAGCTTAAAAGCTCCCGGTTAGCCGCAGTACGAGGGGTGAACTCCTAGCTACCCGTTTTACTAAGACTTCTAAATGCTATCTCAGCAGCAAGCTAGACGTAGATCGAAGCTACATAAATTGAGTATGGAATCGAAGCTATCCTTAAGAATAAGGCGGACCTAGCATCCCGAACTAAAGACTCTATTGCGTCTTTAACTTCACCCTACTAAAAATGTTCAATCCCTTTCACTCATTCCTGGGATATTAGTGAAGTTTGCCCATTAGGGGTCTTTCTCACCTGTGCTATCAATAAGAAGGAGAGACGGTTTCCACTCCCCGAGGAAATTCAACCCTCAAAAGAGCTCAGGGCATGAGATGCAGCGGTTAGGTCCCTATTGTCTGTCTTCTGCACCGGTTCCTGATTCAATTGCCCAACAAAGAAAGGGCTATGCGAAAGGTTGCTTCAATATTCCGGGTAGTTTTCGTTGAGAGCAAGGACCGAACGGATGGAAGAGGGACGGCTTTCCTTTCTTTACCCGGAGCAGTGAGCTATAGCATAAAGCTATAATCAGCAGCCCCAAGGAGCAGTGGCTTCGGGTCCTTAATCTTGCCCCTCCTCCGACGAGCTCACTTTTTCTTTCCTATGGAACTTGTTCGCAGAAGAAGCCAGTCCTCAATCACAGCCGTCTCGTGGCCCAGGGCTTGTTTGTTGCCGTTACTCATTCAGTCCAAGGGGAGATTCTCTATTAAGTCAGGGAAGTTCAAAGGCTAGAGTAAGCAAGGTTCTTTCTCCCACGGGGAAGGTTGTATTTGAAGCCAGTAGTAAGTAAGCCTATGAGCCTTGGAGGAGTAGGGAAGGTGATTCAAAGCTAGCCCTGCGCTGACGAATAAGCTAAGTGCCAAAGAACCCTGCCAGAAAGGTACGAGCTATAATAACTTGCTTACTCCCAAGTGCTAGTTTTGTAGCAAGAGCTAGTCATTCCCACGTGCCCAGCCTTATAGGAATAAGCGAACCCTTTGCAAACCCTGTAGCCCTGCCTTGTATCGTATCCGTAAGCCGCTAATCCAGCGCTCTAACCCGGAGTAGTAGTAGAACCAGTATCAAAGAAGCAAACCAGCCCACGAGCTAATCTGTAAGCTAGTGAGTCCCTCTTTTCTCCCCAGGGATATTATATCGTAAGTAAGGATCTAGTAATCCCACGTGCTATCAAGTAAGGAAGTTCAAAGCAAGGTTTTAGAAGTAAGCAAGGTTAGATGAAAAGTCATTCCCTTAATTCCCTGGGGATTTGATTTCATATATATAGTAAGTAAGTTTAGATTAAGCCAACCCCGCTAGAGAAAGAAAAAGAAGAAGGTAGGGTTAGCAAAGTAAACTTCCTTATGGATTAGCTGGTGAAAGAGTGGATTAGAGGTTTTAGCGTGGAATGACTTAGAACGAGCACCTACGACTAAGGGGAATGGAATGTCGACCACAGGGTGAGATGATCTTCTAATACGAGGGCGAGTGACTGGTCAAGTCATGAAACTTAGTCATTTTGATCAACATGGCTGCAAGTAAGTGGACTGGGTTTATGTGTTTGAACTGACTACGACCAAAGTCGTGGCTACTTCAACAAAAAGAAGGGCGACCCCCTATTCAAACCGAAAGAAGTACCTCACCTTACTTACGAAGAAGTAGTTGGAGCTGGGCTCCGAACTATGAGAGTTTGCTTTTGTTTTATGTTTCTAAGAGCGGTCTGATCAAATAAGGGATCAGACCGCTCCTGGTGTTCGAACTAGTCATTAATGGTCGGCTTCATTGGTATCCTTTCGGTATGCGTTGCGAACACTTTCATTTTTAGCGTCTCATCTTCTCTAGAGAAGCGAAACTCGAACGGATAGGGCAGATGGTCCAACTACATAACTTTTTCTTTTTCATTACTTCTATGGTCGTGCCTCGTGGCACGGCAGCACCCTTACTATTGAAATGGTTCGTCAGTAGAGATGTTCCCACAGGTGCCCCTTCTTCCAATGGTACTATAATTCCTATTCTTATCCCTTCATTCCCTCTTTTGGTCTATCTACATTCCAGGAAATTCATACGCTCCATGGACGGAGCAAAAATGGGAGTCTTAGTCAGAGCAAGCCGCCCTATTCTATTACCAGACATAATTGGGAGAAGCTCATCCGAAACTAGAGCTAGAAACGCCTCATTTAGTTTCGTTCCCGTTCTTCATTTCCTTCTTCTCGAATCCAAGGGGGACTTCTCATATTTCGAATCTTTCTGCGGTGTGCTCTGTTTACTATTCTTTCGTACTCTCTTCTCTTTACCACGCGATAGGTCAGCAAAGCGTGAGCGGGCGCGGAGAAGGAAACACCAAAGACTTCGGCCTAACCCTAACGGGAATGAGCAACGACGAAATGACAAGATGAGGTGCTCCGGGCACCCCCATTTAGAAAGAAGGGTCGAAGGTTTTGGGCCTGTAGCTTTCCCCGTCCCCCCTTCGTCGGGTGGTGCTTGTGTGTGGGGTGTGCCACCTGAAATCCTTGAAGCTCTCGCCTTACCAACGAGCCGACAGCTGATGGCTGTTGGTCACGACTACCACCAAAAAGCTCCAATGAAGATGAATATTTCACATGGAGGAGTGTGCATCTGTATGTTGGGTGTTCTTTTGTCGTGCGACCCGGCGGCTTATGTGCGACCTGTGGCCCACGCCTCCCATTTGTTCAGGGCGGGCGGCGTGAACTCTGATTCGATCCGGGTATTCAATCCCGCCGCTGAGATGCTCAGTTGACTCCTTAACCTTGATAGGAAGATGGCTTATTCAATAATTCGTGCATAAGGGTAAGGAACTTTGGATGAACTAATGCGAATGGGTGTAAGCCTCGCTGCTCGGAAACACCCAGTGTTGACCACACTGAGAGACACGAAAGCGCAGGTAACGCCAGTTGGCGAAGTGGCGTTAAGCATCCCTAGCGGTACGAAAAGAGAGGTCGTGATGATATCATCTACGTCCGTACCGCTCCTCGTGGAGTAGATCCCGCATCCAACCAAGTCTTTGACCAGGGAACGGGAGAATTCCCACTACCGCTGGAAGGCCAGCCGGGCCGTGAGCGCGGTGGGAACGGGCTTCCCAAAAAGCCAGCCCCGGGCCGGGGTCGGCATAGAATGAAGGGGACGGCCCTAATGTTGTGTTGGCAAAGCCAACTTCTTGGGTTGCGGGCGGAGAAGAGCGGACGTGGGGACTCGGACCGGGGCGCAGCGTAACTAAGAGAGCCATTCCATTTAGGGCGAGACAGAATGGGCGGGCACGAGCGGTCTGGTGTTCGAGCCAATTGGTCAGACGACGACTACTTCACTTATTAGATTAGTATTAGCCCGAAAAAAAAAAAGGATGAAATAGAAAGAACGCGAAGCGCTAGCGCTATAGATCGGTTTTTTTGGGGGGGATTTGCTTCTTCACAAGCTTATCCCCGCCCCGACCGGCAGCTGCTGGGTCTCCCCATCTCTCCTAAACTTCCCCCGGTCTTCGGCCCGAGCTGTATGAGGCAGAAACTCGTCCCACGTACGGTTCGGAGGCCGAGCCCCACCCCAGCAGTAATGGTGCGGCTTAGGTCAACTAACACAAAGAAGATACAGTTCACTCAACGATTGCCTTTGGGTTCCGAACTCCATATGGGGAAGGAGCGTTGTTGTTTGCGAGGTCTCGATCATTTACATGGACCCACTTCTCATTCCATTTGTGGGAATTTGATGATCTATAAACCGTCCCTAACGAACGATCGCCTCATGTTTGAGCATGATGAATCACTTCGTGCCGACCTGTTGCCAATAAACTTTCCGGCCTCATATGAGAATGGAAAACTGGAGCATTTTCTGCATCGGTGGATGAAGAATCGCGAACATAATAATTTCTGGTTGACCATGTTCCCAGAAAAAAGATACTTTCGAGAAACAACGAGCACGACTGAAGTGGCTATACATACAAATCCATTTACGGATATATATGCTTCGATTGGAACTGGAAGTTCCAGAACAGGCGGCTGGTATACCACCATAATGAAACTGCCTTTTATTTTTTTTATTCGGATAGGATTTATGTTGGCTTCGTCGGGAGGCTCGCGTAGTTTGTTACGTCAGCTCCAAAAGGATAAGTTGCGTTGGAATCGAGAAAGTTCCGTGGAATTCATAATTGCATAAAACGAGTCTTAAACCCTCTCAATCAATAGAGGCTAGGATCGGACTAAGGAGAGAGACGGTTGAGGTCATCCAGCCTCGCGCATGGAAGGGGCTCATGCCAATAAAGAAGAAGAAATACCTGGCTGAAAGGGAAATGCTTTATTTTAGGAAATAAAGATCTCAAGCTTATGCTGAATCGAGAGTGGACTTTCCTTGGTCTTCTGTGAGTTCCAGAGATTCAGATCAAGGCAGTTCAGTTCTCCGAGGCTAATTCTATTCAGTCTTTTGAAGCTGTGAAATAAGCTCTTCTTTCATCAGTTGCTGATGGTGCTAGCTATGGGACGGTATTCTAAGTAGTTGTAGTTGGCTGATCCAGTCTGACTTTCCGCTCCGCATCTTACCCGGAAAGACTAGAATCATTTAACCCTCACTCACCCCTTCCTCCAACTGCGGTTACACCGACAGTGGCAAGAGCTTCTTCTTTGTTTACAGCTTATTCAACTTGAGCGGATTCGATTCCGAACCTTATAGTATAGTTATTCCTTCCCTTTCTCTTGCTTCTTAACAACTCCAGTCTCTCTTAGCCCAGTCCTGAAAGAGTTCTAGCATGAACTGGCTATCTTTCAAGACATAGTTGAAGAAAAGGCAAATACCCTAACTCCAAGGTAGCCTACTCCTTCAAAGGCGAAAGCTGGGGACCTATTATTCAACCCAATGAGCAAAGAGAACTGCTCCTTCTTCAATGGCTTGGTCACATTCATTCAACCATTTCACCCACGATCCGGGCCCTCGCTTCAACGAATATGCGGAGGGATAAGTTAGCCTACTGGGTTACCTGCGGGACTCTTTGAGGAAATTACGTAAAGCAGAGATGCAGATACTTCGGACTAAGTTGTAGTTGAATCTATTCCTTATCGGCTAACAGATCTGTAGGTTCGTAAAGCCTCTGCTCGAAAGTCTAGTACCTTAGATTCTTAACCGGTAACTGCCAACAGAATCTATTCCCCTTTACCTGGGGATTCCATTCCTGGCTCAGCTCCTAATAACTTACTATGCCCTGACGTACTTCAGTCTTTCTAGTGTGTTTGTTCCCGAGCCCTGAAACAGCCTAAGATGAAGTTGAATGCATTTGAAGAATGGCCTGTCAGTTTGAAAGCAAGGCCAGCTCCGATGAACTTAGATTAACCTCCCGGTGATTCAATTACCATTCTATTGTTGCCCATTCCCGGGAGGAAAGTCAAGTAAGAAATGCAACTGGTTAAGGATAGCTGCAAGCTAGAGATGCTAAAGTCGTTTATTTAGTTCCAGGGGACGTAGTATTAAGATCAGTCGGAGATTTCTATTGATATTGTTAGGAAATACCCCCTGCTTATTCTTCAAAGGCAGCCATGAAGTATGATTCTATTCTTCCTATTGCTGTTGTTCTTGTTCAAGCCCTTAGGCCTAAGATGAAATTGCAATTCCCGCTAAAGATAATGACTTCAATCCGCCTTCTCATTCTCAATCCGCGGGGAATCTCAATACTGATCTCCGGACGTCCAACTAATTCAATCTAACTCTTTGAGGGTTACCTACTCACTAACTTCCCCGTGAATCTAAGGGAATTGAAGATAGGGGAATAGGATGATCGGAGGCATTAAGACGGATAGCTTTCCTAGTTGCATTTCATCTAAGGCTTTCGGTTCCTGTTATTGGTATCGACCTACTTCGTTTCTTGCTTCCCGTTCACTTTCTTACTTCACCTTGACTCACTCACATCTGTTCTTCAGTAAGAATCGCCGCCCTCTCCTTACCTCACTTTATTCCACCCTCTGACTTCAATGATGGGAACAACCCTAAGCATTACAGGGCCCATCATACTCTTTTAACATATATATGTTTTCCCTGCTTGTTGAACGATCAAACTACTTGTAACTGCGGATAGGCACAGTAAGAATGAAACTTGCTTTCTAAAGCCCCAACCAACCGAGGCCCCAATCGTAACCCAACTGATTAAACCCCTAGAAATCGAGATCCAGTTCTTACGGCCAACACGGCACTCACTGCCTTCTTAGGTGCGGGATATCTGTGCACACATACTCCCAGTCCTGCGTGTAAGCAAGCCTGAGATCGTGGTCCAAGACGAGCATATTGGTTGTATAAATGGCCTTTATCCGGATCCGGATTCAATGATTGTTGAGTGAACGAAGCCAAGTCAGTAGCCAACCAGGGCTTGAGAGATGCGAAACCTTAAGTGGCCGCCAAGAAAGGGATGAGTGCCGCTTAACAGATTTAGGACTGAAAGAAGGCGGAACATGGATCCGTACGGGGAGAAGAGAATCTAGGGCAGAGGGCCCATTTGTATTGGATTTGAACTAATTCGAATCTCGTGACCCATGATCCTTAGAAAGGGCAGAAGGGCTCGATCCCAGACCAGGCTCCGCTCAAGGCGATGGATGACTATTACTCTTTTCCCTACGACCGAGTGAGCAGCTGTTCTTTAATCAGTTGCATTTGATTTGGGAAGGTGCGGTATTTAAAGTAGTTCCGGAGAAAGGCTAAATGGATTTAGGAGCGAAATAAGCCGGCTATCCCCTTCTTAATAGACGCTGGCCCCGGCACCGGCTCGGGGTAAATCAAAATAGCAGCAATCAAGATACCTCTATCAAGGCTAGATAGAAGATAGGCTATTCCTCTTACCGTACTTCCCGAGGGGAGGTTGAAAAAAGCTGTTACAGAAGAAGCAGCGAAAACACCGATCTCTCTTTCTTCTTATCTAATCTTTTCCTTCCTGAACTCTGAATCCAAAGCTTATGCCACAGCGCAATGCTTCGATTAGACTCTTAGTAACGCTCTGGGCCCAGAAGCGTACACAAAGAACTCCGAACCGGAGATCCCACCGAGTAATGTTGCTCCTCTACCATTACCCCTATCAATCGCTAAGATTGGTTCAGAGTGACGGCTTCATCAAAGAGTTTCCACATCAGCCCGAAACGCGGCTAACCATGTCGTGAACAGAGTTCCGAGTCGCTAATAGGAAGACGAGCTTATGCTCTTCCAGATGCCAAGTCCTTTTTATGTAATTCGTTCCCTATCGGTTAAAGAGCTACCTTCTCAAGACGCCTTCCAATACCGACAGCAGCTCCTGCTGAAGCAATTTCTTTCGATACGCCACACTCCTTTTCATTCAGTTTCAATTACATCTTCAAATCGTAACCTATCAATCGATCTACCTTCAGTCCTCCCGAAGGCTAGGGCGCTAAGGATTGTATCCTATCAATCACTTATACTTGAATCGAGATATAGAACAGGAGAGCATGGAGCGGAACTTCGTGGTCGGGTCTGGAACCCATACCTTAACAGCCCGAGCCGAGTCACCTCTCTTTCTGGCTTCCTTAGGAATCTTTCTCAGTCGTTCTCTTTCTGAGAGAAAAAAGAGTGAAATGACTCTGAAACCTACTACGAACGCGCTTCTCGCAGCTTAGTAGATCGCGAGAAAGAGATCCGTAATTCACACCCGAGCGGCACCGAAAAATAATAAAGGGAAAGGGGTGAAATCCCTTCATGTAGAAAGAAAGATCAGGAATAGCCCTTTAGCTCGTACCTCGCTCCTTCTAAGACAACTAGTCTTGGCGAGAGGGGGCTTTCCTAAGGCCGAATTCCTATCCATCCCCAAAAAAGAGGAGAGGCTGAGGACCTCTTCACCTCATCTCCTTTTCATTCTCTGGCCGATGATAGCTGATGAAACAAAAGAAAAACTAGTGTCTTGAGTGCGCTTGCTGCTGGCTTTGTTCTCAGCTCAGCTGGAAATCAAGGGCTTTCCGACCCCTCTTCCCCTGTCTGCTCCGCTGGAAACGGGGCTGTCAGAGGACTTCTCCGATTATAGACTGTTAGAAAGAAGAAATTCAGCTTTTCTCCTGACAGTTGATCCTCCCCCTTGCGATCAAGTGGCTGCTGAGTGGCGTTCAGCTCTTGTTCTTTTTCTGCTTTCGCTTCTTGAAGAAAGGGGAAAAAGAGCTCTTCAAAAGAAAAGACAGCAATTGCTTAGATAATCAATAGAGTGGCTGTTGTCTACCCAACTCTTTCTCCTCGTCGGTGAAGTGGCATTCTCTTTAAAAGAAAGCGAACCAATGCCTTTCCTTTAGTGGCCGCGGTTCGCTGTTGGACATAAGACTCAAATTCTTTCTTGAATCTTTTCTATGATTCATTCAAACTATTACTGATCATGCAAACGGAGACCCTTATAAGGGTCCAACGATCTTATCCCACCAGGGTCAAAGTGTTCAGATCAATGTCATCTTACCTGGAGCAGATCGGTTGGTCTTATAGACACGAGACTGAGAGTTACTTTCCTCCCCTCGTGCTATTTTATGATCAGGGACAGATTCCAGTCTTGCTCCTTCCCGTCCCGCCATTGAGATCTAGATGAGCCTGTAATCTTTCCATAGAGCGAGAGAATGGATTGGTATACGAGATTTCCCTAGAGTGGACGGTCTCCCTAGCAGTAAGGTTTCCATACGAGGTTTGGCTAGGGCAATTTTTGCAGGAAGTCTCCATAGTGGGCGCCTTCGTAGCAATAGTAGGATTCGTCCTAGTAAGTACTAGCCTCTTTTCCAGTAAGTTGTGTTACATCCCCTTCAATTCCTGCTATTCGCAGAAGAGTTGATATTGACACTCTGGAAAGGGGAGGTATGAACCCGGACAATCTCTTTCTTTCCTTGCGAGGACGAGATAGTACTGCTAGAGAAGAGGGTAGCATTGCACAACCGTCTGAGTCGATGCAGCCCTTGCTACAGATTTGTGACCTTGTAGCTGAGGGTGTCACTTCGAGGTTTTCTCCCTTTTATTAAGAAAAAACTTCTCGAAATGTGGTTTTTCAACCACATCGGATCAGGGGCTTCCGCCCCCATGACATTGGCTGCTGGTTGATCCACCTCCCCTTGTGGTTGTTGACCATCGCCAGGGGCCGAGGAGGTGTCCCCTGGATTTAACCACTTTTCAATCCAGGAGCCACTCCACCCGGATGAGGTTGAGGTTTCGGGAGCGTTCACCGAATCCGCCCCAGCAGGCAAGACCCCGAGAGTCGGGGTTTCCGCCCCGAAAAGGGCCCTCACAGCCAAACCAATGGCCAAGGCCAGACACCCGGGGCAGCCCATCTGACATAATGAAAGGGAGAGGGCTCGACACCCGACAGCTAATCCCAGCTTCCAAAAGGCCGTCTGAAACGGTTCCACCCAACCCAGGATCGTACAAATAAAATAGGACATGACTGCCAGAGAAAAAGGTATCAAAGAAGATAAAGTCAACCTACGGAATAGCCATTCTAAT
>Ga0153958_1000017_pt1:0-7500 | contig 31874 bp, 24 predicted proteins | sample TSFL042MetaG_FD_104719 | JGI IMG/M metagenome (GOLD analysis project Ga0153958, IMG submission 104719) | Attine ant fungus gardens microbial communities from Florida, USA - TSFL042 MetaG | ecosystem: Host-associated > Fungi > Mycelium > Unclassified | place: USA: Florida, Wekiwa Springs... | reverse complement strand
GGGAACGAAGTCAGACATTCTCGGGCATTCCTTCATGCCGGGGAGAGAAGATAAGGATAAGTCGAATGCGCACAGAGAAGGAGTAGGCTCAATAGAAAGTGAACTCAGACCTTGTCTTTCACGCATGGGAAGGAAGAAGATAACAAGAACCAAGTTAAGTTGGTGCTATCTGGAAAGATCTGGGAAGGGGCTTGACATACTAAAGGCCACGGGAAATTTACCTTTCAAGGGTAAGAGTCAAGCCGCAAAGCCCTCAATCAAGACTTGAGAAATTGCATCTATCACAATCACAATCCAAGTCCTCCCCTTTTTTAGGCTAGCTTCTCTGGATCTTTACTTGGTGAGTCAGGGTACCCTTAAGGTAATCCTTAGGCGATCCCCTGCCTTAGCCTTTGCTTTCCTATTCTCCCCTCTTGGGGAAGATTCGATCCTTAGTCTTCTCCTCCCTTCGACCAAGTCCTGTGCTTTGGCACAGTATGAGGATGAGGCTCACTTCTTACTTATAATCCTATATTCAAAGGACTGAGCTGCCGAAAATGACCTACTGGGAATCTACTCGAACTTATAGGAAGGTAGGACCATTAGGACGGAGACATCGAGGCCAATAAGAAGATAAGAAGAGCCTCATATTCTATTCAGAAAGATTCTCGGTGCATAAAGTGAAAGACTAGACCTCGCCCTTTGCTATAATAGTAAGAGTAAGCACAGGAAGAAGCTGGCTGAGTCGAAAGACGAAGGAAGTAGTTCAAGCTGGGTAACGAACAAGGGAAGGGGGCCTAGGCCGTGAAGGTAAAGTAAAGTAGGGCAAGGCTTTCATCCTTCCCTTAGCCGGGATGCTACATTTAGAGAATAAACAAATTGCCTCTCAATTAGAACAAGATTAATAAAGAGGAGTAAAGTAAGCAATCGGCTACAGGTCATTAGATGTGGAAGTTCCAGGGTGATAAGAAACTGACGGTTGCAGAAGATGGACTTCCTTGTTGACCCAGGTCTCGTGTGCCAGTAAGGGTAAAAAAGCGAAAACGAAGGGTAAATAAAGCGCGGTGCTTTAGTTTCCGGTTTGGGGTCCGTTAATCAGTAACTGGTAGAGGTGTTATATCATCAACCGCTTCTGGTGATCTTATCCGCTCTTAGTACTTACTTAATGGTACGAATGGGATAGATGGGGATTGATCGACATCTGATATTCATTTTTACAAGAATGCCACATCTGACTCATTAGGAACGGTTGAGAATCCTGTTTTTGCCATATCTGTTGTTCCCGTATCGGGTGTTACAAGTAACCCGTGCTTGTCTCTTTCCAGTGCACTAAGGCTAATTATTGAAAGCAGGGGGAAGAGGAGGTAGCGTTGTCTATACTATAGAATTATTGCTAGCTGTGAGAATCTCAAATCCTTTTCCTTTGCAGTGAATCTGATTGCTATTGGCTTCGGCTGGATGTGTTCATCGCCACTGGCATCATGCACATGGATGGTTTGCTCCTGAGCAACAGGTTCCACAGTTTCTTTCTCCGCAGCCATCTTTGCTTCTTGCTCAGCAGCCTCCTTTCTTTCTGCGGCCTTACTCGCCTTTCTCTCGGCTAAAGCTAGCTCTGTGATCCGCTTTCTTTGTTCACAAGCTCTACGTTCTCCTCTCTCTGTTTAGGGTCAGCTCTCTTCTTTCGACATAACCATAGTCAGAACATTGTATTGGAGCATACCTGTTTGCCAGGCAGGTAATATACCCGTGTAAGAAGTCAGGTCCTCTATTCACTGCACTTTATCTCAAGCAGTGTGGTGTGTGCTTGCAAAAGGCATATGCCGGGGACTACTCTTCACCGAGTTTATTACCAGTGCCCGTCTCTCTGACGAAGACGGGGTATCCTCGTATCATTCCTTCATTCCTATTGACACAGAAAAAAAATGGATACTGGTGATTCATGTTCAAGAGAGCAGCTTTCTCGAGAAATAATGTCATTATACATTGATTTCTTTGACTTCTATTATTCTTCATTGAGACCTAAACGGGTCTATGAAATCAAAAAGGATGTATTAGAAGGCTTTGTCGCCGCTAAAGCTTTCTAGTTCCCTTCGTGACCACTACGATAATGGGTTCTCTCACAGCTTTTCTTTACCCGGTTTTGATTTTGTTGTTCGTATCGAAGCGACGATCTCGTCTTGACTGCACTCGCTCGTATGTTGAGTTATCACTTTTTTAAAATTTATTTTGGAAGAAATCGTTTGGTTTTCGAACGGATCGCCGGGAGTTCTATGGCCAATTAGTTGGAGGAGTCAGAAAACTTTTTAAATTGGATCTGATTGACTCTCTAAATACAATCTCTCGTCCCGCTCTTTTACGAAAGTTGGAACCGGATAGGTACGTTTTTAACTTTATTAAATCTTATTTCTAATGTCCGCGAGGATGGGAAAAATAGAAATAGGTCAGCGGATACTGGGGTACTGCCTGCTGGCCTTCTCGCCAGCGTCTTACTTCATTTTATGTTAGCCGATTTCGACCTGGAATTTCTAACCGCATACCCGGGTCTTTCTTATTCTCGCTTCATGAATGAAGGTTTCGTGTCCTTTCCATTGATGAGTCTCGAAATCGAGAACGAGTCTTTCGAAGATGATATTTTAAGTTTCTTGTTAGAGTTGGATCTGTCTGGAGAAATCCTTTCTATTGTACCAGGGGGCGCCCCTGTGCCTTGTTATGGAGGTTTAATCTTTATTAGTCGCGATGGTATCATTCAATTTGTAGAAATGTAGGAGTGGTCGGAAGTTTCGCGGAGTCTTTTTTAGTCTTAGTGTGCGCTTAAATCAATTCCATTTCCTGGGAAAACTTAGTATGCCTTTTAAGAACTACTATTAGATAGAGGTAGAGAATCCGCTGTCTGCAAGAATAGGCTGTTAGAATGAATCTCTGGAATCCAAAATTGCTGTTAAAAATCTCCTCTTACTGGTCTTTTAGGTGAGGCTCTTTACAGGAGTGATCTCTCTCAGGTGGATAGATAGGATAAGGATAGAAAGAGTCTAAAGACTAGTCTTAAGAAGCATATAGCTGATAGCTGAAGTAGCATGATATATAGCTAGTCTTCACTAATGTTAAAGCGCTTTCCCAAGGGGAAAAGAAAACATCGTCTGAGTCTGAGCCCTTAGATTTAGATATTGACAGATTTTTAACGTTAAGCAAACCAAGCAACCAAAAACCCCAGGAATGTATGTAGAAAAGAGGGCTTAGGAAGAATAGGAGTTTCCTCACATAAAGCAAACCGGATTATTTGAATGAAAGCGCCAGCTCAGGGATGAGCGATCAGAGTGACTAATCGGCACGGGGCGAAATGCCACTCAATTGAAAAGCATAGTAGCTCGACCACCCATCGGGGAGAAGATGAGATTGGGGGTCCCGCCGACTATGGCTATGGCTGACAAGGAGCCTAGCCCCTAGCCTATCATACCGTCCCAGACAGAGTCTTTTGCCTATTCATTTTCAAAATAGCTTCCTGCCTCACTCGCTGTAACAGACTCAGAGATTGCATTTGCCTTAGAACATAATGCTGGGCGAAGCGAAGAAAGTCCAACTGAAATGAAAACTTAAACTGTCTCAATAGAAGCTTCCTCAGGGTCGAAATTGGGTTGCCATTGCCTCACCGTAATGTACTGGTCAGCCACCATCCAAGGACCATCAAAGAGCACATGGTCATAATCCAAACTTAACCAAGAAAAAGTCATTGCCCAGGTCAGTAACCATAAACGGTGATTTCAGTTTCCGCTTAGACGTCTCACCATGAAGTTGTAACCCAGTCTCTTACCCAAGCACTTGATAATCAGTAATTTCCTCCAGGGCAGCCTCATCCTTCTTTTGTCTTGTCCTCCGCTGATACTCTAATAGTGGGGCAGTCCTCCTCTTCGTCGGAATCAAGTTCTTCCTCAGATGAGTACTCCTCCTCACACCAGTCCACCATAGTACTCTCCTCAACAGGGAGACCCACCACCTTCTCTTTATACGAGAACTTCCTGGTCTCCCCTCCTCGGCCCTCCACAAACACACCCCCAGAACCAGCATCCCCCTTCGCACCTTTTTGAGTTCTTTTGGCTGTAGCTCTTCGTCGTCCAGGTGCATTTGATTTTACCCAGAACTTCTGTCCATGAATGATATGGCTTCAAAAGCCACTGTTGCCGTCAATTATGAGTTCGCTTATTGGTAAGGGGAAGTCATCTTTAAGGCAAGCTGCATTTAGGTCTCTGAAGTCGATACACACTCGTACTTGTCCGTTCTTCTTGCGTACTGGCACAATGTTGGAAATGAAATCCACTTTGGATATTTCCTTATGAAAGCGGCAGCTATGAATTTGTCCACCACTCCGTGGGTGAATTCCTATTCTATTTGCATCTCGAATTCCATGTATTCATATCGGATAGAAAGATGAAATCTTCTTCTCTGTCTGGGAGTCGCTCTTGAATCGAGTAAGTGAACACCCTAAATGGAAAGCTAGTCTTCTTTTTGATAGTAAGAGATAGAAATGCGGCGAATCGAGAAAGAGCTTATTAGCTTATTTCAAATTCATTGATAGAGGAAATCTTTATCTTCTTATCCCAAATTGGCATATCTGTCCTTTGCGCCTCTCTATATGTATATTTTTCTTTTTTCGAAATTGCGTATAGAGCGCTTTTTTTATGTTTCTTTAGCCTTTCGTGGAGATCGAATCCTCTTGCCCTCTTAACTCATACATATTTCCCACGTAGTTCGTCGGTCAAACCAACGATTCTCTTCTCAAAGTAATAGAGAGATCTTTTTTTTTCTAGTTAGACTTCTATCAATGCAATGAAAGAACCTTCCCTTCCGTCCTGTCAGATAGAAAGAAAATGAGACCCAAAAGAGCCTTTAGGGGGTGGGGGTGAAGGGGAGGTTGACATACAACCGAGTCAAAGTGGTTTATGATTGAATCTCAGAGGCATTCTTATCATTTGGTAGATCCAAGTCCATGGCCTATTTCGGGTTCACTCGGAGCTTTGGCAACCACCGTAGGAGGTGTGATGTACATGCACCCATTTCAAGGGGGTGCAACACTTCTCAGTTTGGGCCTCATATTTCTCCTATATACCATGTTTGTATGGTGGCGCGATGTTCTACGTGAATCCACGTTGGAGGGACATCATACCAAAGTCGTACAATTAGGACCTCGATATGGTTCTATTCTGTTCATCGTATCGGAGGTTATGTTCTTTTTTGCTTTTTTTTGGGCTTCTTCTCATTCTTCTTTGGCACCTACGGTAGAGATCGGAGGTATTTGGCCCCCAAAAGGGATTGGGGTTTTAGATCCTCGGGAAATCCCTTTTCTTAATACCCCTATTCTCCTTTCATCCGGAGCTGCCGTAACTTGGGCTCATCATGCTATACTCGCGGGGAAGGAAAAACGAGCAGTTTACGCTTTAGTAGCTACCGTTTCACTGGCTCTAGTATTCACTGGCTTTCAAGGAATGGAATATTATCAAGCACCCTTCACTATTTCGGATAGTATTTATGGTTCTACCTTTTTCTTAGCAACTGGCTTTCATGGTTTTCATGTGATTATAGGTACTCTTTTCTTGATCATATGTGGTATTCGCCAATATCTTGGTCATCTGACCAAGGAGCATCACGTTGGCTTTGAAGCAGCTGCATGGTACTGGCATTTTGTAGACGTGGTTTGGTTATTCCTATTTGTCTCTATCTATTGGTGGGGAGGTATATGAAGGAACGAAACAGTGGATTGAGGAATGAAAGCTCGAAGACAAAGAGAACCGGGCTTTTCCAAAGAATTACTGCTGCTTTCCCACTCCCTTTGATTATCATATACAAAAAAGTCTCTTCCACTTTCCTACCAAATCTCTCTTTATTCTGGCACATAAATGAAGGGATCGAAGAGATTATGGCAGATTATGTTCACCAAGAAATGACCCGAAATTGGATCTTGGTCTATTTGAGATTGTTCCTTTTAATCGTAATCAAAGATGTTTTCTTGGCTCTCGTTTCTTTTCCGAACAAATCGAAGAACCTAATGGATCGAACGTTTTCCTTTCTCCTACTATTAAAGTGGGGTGGTTGGGCGCGTAGAAGGTCTCATTATCTTAAAAGACGGTAGACAAGACAGGATAGAAAATAGATGGAAAAAGAGGCCCTTGAAAGGTGCAAAAGTAAGTAGAGCCCACTTACGGAGAAATGTCTTTTTGAGATAAGCATAATTCAAATTCCCTTTAAGCCCTAGATGAGACTTGAAGAAGCGAAGCGTAGTTCCCAAATAGCAGTAATTTACCCTTTGGCCATACGTCATACTTCCCTGAAGAATGGTTACTGGACAAGAATAGGCCGAACAAAAGCTAGGAGCTGTTGATCTGTAAGTCTTTACCCTGTACTGGACAGGTGAACACTTGTCTCTTGACTAAGCTTCTTTTGTCTCAAAAAAGAGCGCACTAAAAGATTAACATTAACAAAAATGAACTCTCGAAAGATACTACCATTGCTGAATTATTTCAACAACTTGCTGAAATTCAAAACTAGCTACTACGTTTCTTGAGGGCATTCTATAGCCTCCGACTTCTTCTCCTGTGACAAAGTAGAATGAGACAGGAGTCACCAGGTTTGAGAATAAGGTGGAATTCCTGGATCTAGTGGCCAATGAATCACTGATCAAAAAGAAAGAGGGCCGTGTGAAGCTTAGCTTGCTTTAGCAGCCACGTGATGATTCAAGGTTCGTGTCCAGCTTAGGAGCTGGGCGAAGCGGTAGCGAAGCTCAGGTGGTGATGCAAGTGCGCGGTGAGCGTAGTAGCCCCCTCGGGCATGCTCTTTGTACAACCAAGCGAAGAGCTAGTGAGGGCCGGAATGGAATATCGTATGTAGTGTAGAATCGGATCTGAAGCTCTTTACTAGGATTGGAACAAGCGAGGAACGAGTGACCACAAGCTCCGCTTAAGCGCTCGACATGCAGTTAGCTTAAAACATGTTCATCATGTGGCCGAGCGAAGCGCACCTGTGTGAAGCAGCCTAGCATCACTTTAGATAGGAGCAGAATGGATTACTTACAACTGAAAGTAAGTTCTTCGGATCGATATATCGTACGACGTAATGGAGATCTTGGTCTAGATCCGGTGGTTCGCAGAATTCGGGACCTAACGATGTTCGATTCGTCACATGAACGGGAGCGGACGATTCCCTCGTCTCTCCCTTTTCGGGGAATGGCTGCAATCACAAGCAAGTGATTGAATGAGTGGGGGGCTCCGAAAGCACATGCGGGATAAGCAGGTGTTTCAGGAGACGGTCTAAAAAAGGGTCCGGTCTAGAAAGAAAAGAGAACTCTCAACAAGCTGGAACTAATCAAGATCAATAGGAAGAGGAGTTAGCTAGGAATTAATTTATTGACAAAGTTCATGCCACGACGATCTATATGGAAGGGCAGTTTTGTTGATGCGTTCCTGTTGAGAATGAAGAAGAAGAAAGATCTTCTTTTGAACAGGAAAATTTGGTCACGTAGATCTTCTATTTTGC
>Ga0153958_1000016_pt1 | contig 32810 bp, 37 predicted proteins | sample TSFL042MetaG_FD_104719 | JGI IMG/M metagenome (GOLD analysis project Ga0153958, IMG submission 104719) | Attine ant fungus gardens microbial communities from Florida, USA - TSFL042 MetaG | ecosystem: Host-associated > Fungi > Mycelium > Unclassified | place: USA: Florida, Wekiwa Springs... | reverse complement strand
TTCTGCTGAGCCTAGAACCGAAGCATCGATCTCGGCGGTTTCCGAGATATTAGCGATTTAATAAACGGTAACATGGTAGTTACCAGTTGATCTGCTTAATATCTCGGCCATTATTGATCGCCTTGAGACGTGACTGGCATCGATCAAAAGGTCTTCTTAAGGGCTTTAAGCTGGCTTTGAGACCGTGGGAATCGTCGAAGATTTGATGGAGATATGACCGAATGAAGTTTGTGACAGATGAGAAATAGCAGTGGGGAGAGGAACAACAGAAAGCATTCAACAAGCTGAAGCAAGTTTTCACAACAAAGCTAGTATTAGTGGCACTAGACTTAGACAAAGAATTTAGAGTAGAAGCCAATGTGTCAAACTATGCTACTAGAGGAGTACTGTCAATGAAGTGCTCAGACGAAAAGTGGAGACCAGTTGCTTTCATTTTCAAATCTCTTAGTAATACAGAACAAAACTACGAGATACACAACAAGGAGATGTTAGCAGTCATTAGATGCTTAGAAGTGTGGAGGCACTTCCTGGAAGAAGCAATAGAAAAGTTTGAGATCTGGACAGATCATAAGAATCTCATATACTTTATAAAGGTACAAAAATTAAATTGAAGACAAGCAAGATGGGCATTATACCTATCTAGATTTAGTTTTATGCTAAAACATGTTCCAGAAAGTAAGATGGGGAAAGCAAACAGTCTGAGCAGGAGACTAGACTGGGAAATTGGAGTGGAAAAGGATAATGAGGATGAGACATTAGTAAAACCAGAGTGGTTAGAAGTGAGAAGAATAGAAGCAGTAAAAATAATAGTAGATGGGGTAGATCTACTAGAGAAAGTAAGAAAGTCAAAGGTGAAAGATGATAAGGTAGTAAAGGCAGTAGAAGAAATGAAACAAGCAGGGGTGAAAATGCTAAGAGATGAAGAATGGAGAGAAGTTGATGGTGTAATGTATAAAGAAGAGAAGGTATATGTATCAAAGGACGAAAAGCTAAGAGCAGAGATTATCTGGTTATATCACGATACACTAGTAGGAGGTTATGGGGAATAGTAAAAGATGGTAGAATTAGTTACCTGGAACTTTTGGTAGCTAGGAGTAACAAAAGAAGTGAAATGTTATGTAGAAGGGTGTGATGCCTACCAATGCAATAAAAACCACACAGAACAACCAACAGGCAAGTTAATGCCTAATTTAATACCCAAAAAACCTTGGACACATATATCAGCAGATTTCATCACTAAGTTACCTCTGGCTCAAGGATACGATTCAATCTTAGTAGTAGTGGACAAACTAACTAAAATGGTCCACTTCATACCAACTACAGAGAAAACATTGGCAGAAGGTTTAGCAAGGCTGTTCAGAGATAATGTGTAAAAGTTACATGGTCTACCCGAAAGTATCATATCAGATAGGGGACCACAATTTGTGGCAGGACTAATGTAAGAGTTGAATGGGATGTTAGGGATTAAGAGTAAATTGTTGATGGCATTCCACTCTCAGACAGATGGACAAACAGAGAGGGTAAATCAGGAGTTGGAACAGTACTTAAGAATGTTCATTAATCATAGGCAAGAGCAGTGGCCAGAATGGTTGAGAATGGCAAAGTTTGCATACAACAATAAAACACACTCGAGTACTCGAACATTGACCTTTAAGGCAAATTATGGACAAGATCCCAGGATGGGTTCAAGGGGAGAAAGAAGAGGAAGTATGAGAGAGCAGAGAAATTCATTGAGAAAATGAAAGAGATACAGGAGAAAGCAGTACTAAGTAAAGTGTAAGAAGAGATAAAGAAATATACAGATAAGAAGAGGGCAGAAGTCGACGACTACAAAGTAGAAGACTTAGTGATGCTGAGTACTAAGGATCTGAAGTATCAGATGGTTGGTAGAAGGACAGAGAAATTGACAAAGAGGTTTGTTAGCCCTTACAAAATTAAGAAGATTATATCATTAAACATAGTAGAATTGGAATTGCCTAGTATAGTAAAAGTACATCCAGTAGTTAATATTAGTAGAATACATTGATATATAGGACAAGTGGAAGGGCAGATGAAAGAGCAACCAGCTCTGGTTATAATTGAGGGAGAAGAAGAGTGGGAGGTAAAGAAGATATTGAACAAGCAACAAATAAGAGAGAAGGATAAGTACCTGGTATATTGGAAGGGATTTACAGCAGAGTCCAATACTTGGGAAGGAAGAGAGAATTTAAAGAATGCAAAGGAAGCAATTCAAGAATTCAAGAAGGAATATCAGCGAGACATGGAAGATGTAGCAAGACAAGAATGCAAGAAAGGAATGTTCAGAAGGGAAGAATTACTAGGAAGGTTCATGGCAAGAAAATTATTTGGATGGTCAAACAAATGGTACAACCAAGAATATTAGGGAAGATTGGAGAGAAATTGGAGATAGTAGAAAGGAAAACAATTGGAGAAAAGAAGAATGGAAACGATTGCAGAGAAAGAAGAAACTGAGAAAGAAAAATCAGGAGTTAGAGAATGGACAGAAGATGATGACAACAAAATGGGCAACATAGTTGACCCATACTATGAATTGTAGGAAAATTCCTCAGGATGAGGAAACTTAAGAGGAAGGTGGTGTCATGACTTGGCAAGATAGCTAAGTTATTATTTAATTTTTCTTTTCTTTATTACTAGGGTAGAGCATAGGAAAGTATCACATGATCATCACAGAGTCACAAAAGGTATGACCAAAGTCACAGAATGGTCATGTCACATGGGAGTCACAGGTCACAGTCACAGCATATGACAAAGAAGTCAGCTAATGGACATGAGGACTGTGGGAGACAAGATGCATAGCCACAATAGTAATTGTATATATAGTGTAGCAAATCTAATGGGGACTTTCTTGAGTTCTCTATGTCAAACACTGATAAAAGAGCAGTTGGCTTAATTCCAGCTCAGGAGTTGGCTCACTGACAGTAGTAGTCATACCCCCAATGCATAAATGCACAAATGTACTACCCTAAAGGGCAATAAGAAATAAAGTGGATAGGTGACATTATGACAATATTGGTGAGAGATGTTGGGTAGAGTACAACCCCTGGGGTTATCTTGCCCTAGGAAATGGTGATAGTAAAAGGAATGACCCTGTTTTGGTCAGATTAACTAGTGTATGACACTTGTCACACTAACCTAATTTTTTAATAAAAATTTATACATTGACCTGATTCTCAACATTGCTCACCTATATGATAGATCCTGATAACCCTCATATATATCTACCTAGGTATCTACCCATTGATCTACAGTATTTTTGGCACATTGAAAATCTTTTCTAGTCTCATGTAGCAACAATAGAGAAGACTTTTAAGAGTCAGCTTGATATGGAAAGACTTGGCTAGTCAAACAAGCAGAACTTGGGTACAATGACATTTCTCACTTAGGGTATCAACTAAGTTTTATTTAGTGTATCTAATCTTGCACAATTAGAAGTTACAATCCTACCTTATTGCTCAGTGCAATCTACTCAAGCTTATTGAAGGAGACTACCACAGAAGTGTACCACATCAGTGTCAAGACATGATCAGTGATGAGGTTATTGGTACCTGCCCAGTCAAGATACATTAGTTGCATCTGAATATATTTCTACTGGCTATATCATTCTCTCAGTCATCAATCTACCTTATTGACTGCTGAGTTTACTTATTGTAAAAGGTTAAGGGCCCAGCACACTTGTAGCAACTTAGCCTGAGATGACTTAATCACCCTCTAAGTCCAAGTTAACAAGAAGAACTCAATGGAGTTTCCATTATTTTCTGTATACTACTTATACAACTACTACATGGTCTGTGTACTATTTTCCCACACTCATCATGTGACCCATCATGTGACTGTGACACTTGTGTAATGTGACACTTTCCCACACTCCTTCCTGTGTAATAAGTCCAAAAGAAAAAGTAAAGTAAAGTAAATATAAATAATGACTTAGCCATTTTGCCAAGTCATGACAAATTGTATGCTAAAGGTTCAAGGGGAGATAATCAAAGATGAAGGTTATAAGTAACTAGAAAGATAGAATTATATGTAGCTCAAATAAAATAGGTATTTGGTCATTATAAAAAGAGTATAGGATCTCTCTAGATTGTTGTTGCATAGCCTTCCTAAGATATTAACCTTTACATACTGTGACAAAAGCTTCACTGGAAAATACAGTTAGTTGATCACTCATGGACACTCTATATGTCAGCAACTGACTTAAGAACCTAGACTAGGGTTTAGTCCAGGTAGCTCTTCAGGATTAGAAGAGAACTCAATGGAGTTCTTGCTTGATTCTTTACTATTTATACATTTCCTAGCTATTGGTTCCTATTTATAATACAAGTTCTTTTGCCATGTCCATTAGTCATTCCTGATCTTTCTCTTATGTCACCTGTCATTCCTTTCTATCAGCTGATCCTGTCCATTACCATTGTTATAGTTACATTGACTTATGACACTACACTCAGTTGCCCTCTTATCTGCACTCCTAACACTGAACCTTATGGGTGTGATGCAATCCAAGTGTGCATCTAGCCAAGCTTTCCCAGTCTGCTGTCCTCCAAAGCCTGCCCAAGTTGCATCTATATCTTCTCTCTAGATTGAGTTCTGGGTATATTCAGTGTTCTTCTCAAGACATCCTCCTGATCCCAGTCTTCTTACTCTCAATAGATTCATATTTACAATTCCAAAGGCAGTGTAGATGGAGGTAGGAGTCAAGAGGTTCCTTTCTAATCCAACTGTACTCTGAATACTATATTAAAATTATTACAAAGTCCTGAAACTCAAAAGATAAAAAATATAAAAGAAAACTATTACTACTTTTAGGATTCCCTCAACTTCTTCTTACTCTAAGTCCTCCCAAAACCCTACTGATTATGCATTCCTCTCCTGACTCCTTCCCATCAATGATTGATGCATCTGTATTGCAGTTTCCTTCTAGAATCTTATTTATCCTTAAATGTTCTTCTCTTTGTTATTGGCTCACAATTTAGAACTCCTTAGTTACCTATCAAGTGTTAGTAAGCTCCAACTATGGTCCCAAATCTCTAAGTCATGTCTTAAGTATCATTTATCTAAATATATCTGATCTGATACCATCAATGCTTATTTGCAATCAGTGGCATGTCTATCTAAGTCTGTCATTAGTACACTGCTGGTTCTAGAGTACAAGTATGCCATCTCTAACAAGGTATATCCAATACAAAGTGAATTTAGAACATTTCCATTTGATAACTCTATTTATAACCTAATGCTAGCTCATCTTACTTGCCTCCCAAGGTATCTGTATGAGCTCTAGGTTTAGTTCTACCTATTCACTATTTTGTATAACACTTTGGTATGTTCTAAGGACTGATAATGGGTTCTAGAGCAAATTATAATTAGAAATTCATTGGTATAATGTATATCAAATGCTACTTTCCACCACAAATTTGCTGGCAGCATAACAATGTGGCTAGCAAATTTGTTATCCTAAAGAACATGACTGTTGGCTCAAAGGATCCTATATGCATTGTAAATGCTCCCTTCTACTTATCCCCTTCCTTTATCCTTATATTATTGAACCCCTACCTTAGATCTATTTTGGTAAAGATTTTCTTGCTTCCCATATTGTTGATTAATTCTGTAATTAATAGGAGCAGATAGTTATTCTTTATCATTTGATTATTTAGGTTATAATAGTCTATTACCATCCTCTTACTTCTGTTCTTTTTACCCACAAAGAAAACTGGTGACAGTTGAGGGGATTTTGATGGTCTGATGTATCCCTTTCTCAATTGATTCTCCACAAAGTTCTGAACTTCCTCCCTCTCATTTTTGGATAAAGGATAAATTCTTCCTTTTTGTAGTTTAAACATTTCCTTAAGATCTATGATATGATCCCAAATTTTCCTCATTGGTATTCTCTCTGACTCTACCTTTCCAAATACCTTTTTTCACTTCAAGAATATCTTAGGGACCATCTCCTTGATTTTCTAGTAGTCTGCTTCAACTTCTTTCTCTCTTTCCTAGTCTTCCTTGTTGTCTATTGCCTATCTAACAATTTTTTCTTCCTCTAGGGTCACTACTCTTTTTTCTCTTTTGACTTTCCTCTCCTCTTTCTTTTGTTCTGCTCTGCTACACAATGGTGAACACCTTATTATTTTAACCTCCCCAGTTTCCCAATTTATTTTTGGATTATGTGCCTGTAACCACAGTATTCCCAGTATTACTTCTATCTTCTCCAAATCATACACATCTATTCTTATTCTTTTGGCATGGCCTTTATAATGTGGGAAGGCTAAAAGAGTTCAAAGGAGAATGTTGTTGATGGTCTCTAGCACTGTTAATAGAGAGCATAGTTTTCTTTTAGAGTTTTATATTTGTTGTAGAGTCTCCCAAAAGAATGTATTTTTGCTATTGACCCAAGAGTATATATACTATTGAGTTTCATAGTCTAGCAACAACAAAAAGAAGAAGAATAATAATAAGAGTACAAACAATGCTTGTCTCCATCAAAATACCATAGTAGTTAGTATGACAACCAAGGATAAAAGAGACAATAGTCAACAAGATGTCCAAGAAAAGGAAAATAGAATAATCAAAATAAGAAAAGCACTACTATAGCTCATCACTCATGTACAGGACCATATATACATAGCCCAGTAGCTACTCCTACAATAGTACAAGTTTATTTCTACTTGATATGTAATGGTCCCTTTACTATTGTTTGTCCCACTAATATTTCTGACTAGTATCGACCTTTCTAATTTCTGCAGCTTAAACCTATATCTTACTACAGTTCTCCTGTCCATAAACATCCCTATTGCACTACTATCCAAGAGCACTTTTACTGCAATACCCTTGTGGGTGTCTATCTTTTTTACCCTAATATTTAACCATACTTCTCTTAGCATTTTGAAGGTTCTCCTGACCTCCCTTTGCCTACTCCTCTCTTTTGCTGTGCCTTCCAGTATAAGGAAGCTAAACTCTAAGCTGGAATGAAACCAACTACTCTTTGTTCAGCATTTGACAAAGAGAACTTGATAGAGTTCCTGTTAGATTCTATACACTATTTATACATGAAGAGTAATCCTAACCCTTCCCTTTTAACCCATGCTTCCCTATGAGTCACTTTTCTCCCATGCATTCATCAATAAAGAAAAGAAAAGAAAAGAAAAGAAATATAAATATTGACTTAGCTGTTTTTGCCAAGTCATGATATCCAAAGCTCCTACCCATGTGCTGCTTTGCTGTGCTTTTTCCTCTATGGGGCATGCCATCTTTCTCTTTTTTTTTTTAGATATCCATATCACTTCAGTTTTTCTAATTGCCTCCTAAAAATCATCTCCTGTTCTTTGTTCTCTTCTACATAGAACCCCTGCTTTTTACATTCCTCGTACACTAAGTATGACACAACTATATCCTTTGTATACTATCCCAATTCCAGTAGGTACACCTTGTTGGGGGTGCCTGAACTTTTTACAACACCTATACAATTTTCCTTTTCTTTCTTCTAATTCTTCCCTTAATTTGGCAAGAGAGCACTTTTGTTCAAGCAAGTTGCTCATGAGAGAATTATATTGTTCTAGAGACATGATGTTATGTCTCTAAGAAGTACAGATTTAATATTGATTCTTGCTAGCTATACTACATCTGCTAGGGCATAAGATTTTCACCTAGCCAGAGTCCTACTGCCCTAATAATACTTTGGCTATCACTCCATGAAGGAGATCTCTACTCTAGATGGCCTCTTAGGAGTAACTATCAATCTTCTGTGTAGACAGGTGATAAGAGCACCTGTAGCATGAAGTTTATACTAAGAAGCAGTACAAGTAAATTACTAAACACTACCCAATTATAAGGTCAGGTCTTAGTGAGAACACACAGGCTTGGTGCTACATCTCCACCTGTAGTCCCTAACTGACTGTAAAATCTCCTTAAGCCAAGGGCCCAGCTATGTATGGAAGTGACTAGTGATCATGATGATCACTGGTTGAGGATTGATAAGATACAAGAGTAAAGATGAGCAAGGGTTAAGGCAAATGGTACTCAGGTAGTGGAATCAAGTTCTAGTGTAGTGACTTAGCCTAAGACAACTTAATTACCCTCTAAGTTGATAAGAAGAACTTGATAGAGTTCTATCACAAATGGCCACTTACTATTTGTGATTGGTTGATTTGATATTCAAAAGGCTCAAAAAAGCGAAGTTTAGACAAGCAGCAAAGATGTTGTTAAGTCTGAGGTCTAATCCTCAGACTATAAGTCCTTATATACAGAATTGTGATGGTCTGTGCACTAGGACAGATCATCACATACTACTACCTATTGTTCTACATATGGTAGTGCCTTTGTACTTAAAATAGTGATAACATAACCATATGGAGGCTGTCCTTTGTTCTAAGAAAAGAACAGATAACTATCTATGAGTAATTAATAAAGTCTATGTGCAAACATTGAGGCCTTCATATCTCTACTAATATTAATTGCCTTGAGGTTGTTCTAGGCTCATTCTGAGCATTATGAAGAAGGCTTCTGCTGAGCCTAGAACCAAAGCATTGATTGTGGCAGTTTCTGAGATATTAGTGATTTAATAAATGGTAACATAGTGGTTACCAGTTGATCTGCTTAATATCTCGACCATTATTGATTGCCTTGAGACGTGACTGGCATCGATCGAAAGGTCTTTTTGAGGGCTTTTTGTAGCTTTTAAGACCGTGAGAATCATTGAAGAATTGATGGAGATATGGCTGAATGAAGTTTGTGACAAGTTCTTACTTAATTCTGTACACTACTTATACAACTACTATATGGTCTGTGTACTACTTTCCCATGGTCCTCATGTGACTTAGTCATGTGATGTTATCTGAATGTGACATGTAACCATGTGACTCTGTGACACTTAGTCACATGATATTTTCTCATGCTCCATTCTTATATAGTAAGTCCAGAAAAGAAAAAAAAGAAAATATAAATAATGACTTAGCTGTTTTGCCAAGTCATAACAGTACTAAACTTACTTCCAACTTACTTAACTCAAAATATCACATCAACAAAGGCAAATACTATGTCTTTATATGGAGGGGTGTCACTACCCTTATTCCTTGACAATGAGAAATTTGACAAAAAAAATTGGATTGCTTGGAGCAAAAACATCCTCATTGGTACTCACATGAGAGGAGTATTAGGCTACTTAAATGGCACAATCAAACAACCAACTGTCACTAATATACTGGCAACTATTACTACTACCTCAACTGAAATACCATCATCTACTCCCATAATGATAATATTAACTACATCTGAAACTAATACAAAATGGCAATCACTTACTCCATCAGAAGATAAATGGAAATTTAGAGATAACTAGGTCAGAGGCCTGTTAATTTACAACACAAAGAACCCAGTGGACTTAGGAATTAAGACACAAGGAACAGCAGCCAAAGCCTAGACATTCTATACTGAACAATATGAAGTTGCTACCAAATTAGCCAGACTCACTACTGAACAAGACCTCAGAAACTCAACATACTCAGACTGTGAGGATTTCATCACCTTTATTACCATCATGAGGAACAAATGGACTAAGGTAAATTCTCTGGGATCAAATATTGACAATGATGATTTCAAAAACATTCTCCTCACCTCATTACCTCCATCATGGAGTCCAATAGTTGTCACCTGTCTTAAGGAAGGATTCTTGACTGAAATGATCTCTCTCTTAGAAATATGGTCTCTCCATTTTAGCCATAACAAACACTATAACCCTATTGCAGCACTCTAGATAAACAAATCTATTCAAAAAGACAAAAACCAACTTATTTGTATCAATCCAAACTACAGATGCTGAGGCCACACTATTGAGGTCTACTACTAGCCTAGTAGTGGAAAGGAAAGACAGGTTTTGGCAAGAGAGGAGGCTACAAAGGCAGCACAACCAGCACTTGTCAAGGCAGTTTCAGAAACCCCACTAGAGCAAATGTTGTGTCTACCAATAACATACCCAAGGAGGAAGAACTGATATTTGCCTTTATGACCTTAAATACTTATGACCTAAAGGTATTAGCTACCTTAGTTCCCACAAATGACTTATCTCATAATGTCATCCTCCATAGATCAAATGAAGCTATTGAAAAAGGGGTAACAGGGGACAAGTGCCACTAAATAAATCTTGGTCTGGAGAAGATCCTATCATATTTCATATACAAAATGACAATATGTCTGAGACTCTTATCTTAATTGACTTTGGAGCCAGTGACCATTGTTTTGCAGAAAGGTTGTTCTTTGCAACATATAATACCTTGGATAACCCACATATGGGACTCTCTACAGGAAAAGAATTGACCTTCAAGATAACAGGTAAAGGAAAGGTTGAGTTCCTAACAAACATTAATGATGTTCAAAGAAAGATTACTTTTAATAATGTACTGCATATATCAGGACTGAGATCAAATCTAATTTCAGTATCTGAACTCAACTCAAAGGGACTATATATAACATTTGGAGGAGATAAAGCTCATATAAGGACTTCAGATAGAAAAACTGTCTTCTCCATAATATGCTTTGGACAATTATACACTGTAGATGTCAAAAAATCAATAACCAGTACCTTTATTGCACAAAACAAACACTAGTTAGTCACATTTGACATATGGCTTAGACATTTAGGCTATGCTAGTACAAGCACTATACATGAAATAATAAAGGATAAACTTGTTGATAAACTTACTGTTCATGGTGACCCATCTCTCAAAGAGCTCTATGAAGACTGCATATTTGGAAAACACATAGCACACCCCTACTGCAAGAACCCAGTATGTGAAACAGAGGTTTTTGAGCAAGTTTACATAGATATATGGGGACTATCACCTACTCTCTCAGCTGGAGGATACAACTACTTTATGGTAATTATGGGTGGCTTCTCATTATATAGGACTATTGCATTATTGATGTCCAAATCAGCAAACATCACATTGAATATGTTTAAGACTTTCCAAGCAGAGGCAGAATAATAGACAAGAAATAAGTTAAAGTTAGCACATCTCGATATAGGTAGGGAGTAGTGTAACACATCATGGGAGAACTATAAAGTAGAACATGAATTGAATTTTGAATATACCACCTCTTATGCTTATCAACAAAATGGCATGGCTAAATGGACAATGTGAACTATTCTGGATTGGCTATGGCTGAGTTAAGACTACTACTCAAATATTAGGTAGATACAGTCCAAACCATAATATATATATGAAATCTTATTCTTTCCTCTCAATGACCAAAGCTTATCCCTACAGAGGCCTGGTTTGGGAAATGTCAAAATGTATCTCATTTAAAACCTTTTGAAACTACAGCATATACACATGTACCACTAGACCTAAATCTATCAAAACTATTGCCTAGATCAGTAAAAGTCTCTCTTCTTGGCTATTTTGAATGAGAAGGTTATAAACTCTTGGATCAAAAAACTAGAGCTATTTTCAAATCAAGGGATATCATTTTTGAAGAGGGCATTACTCACTTAGCTGAATAACCAATGTATGCTGGTTTTTTAGAAGACAACAACCCTTTCCAACACTATTCAACACAAAACATTGAGATGAAGGGGAGTGAGTCACACAGATCTGAAACTCAAACCCAGGATGACCAAACTAGAGGAGAGCTATTGCAACAAGTAGCCCCAAGACCATTTCCAACTTCAATACTACATGATAATCAAGAAAACTATACTATGCAACATATAACTAGAGAAACAACAAATCAGACAGGCAAGGTAGATGCAGATTTACCACTGGCATTACAATGCATATGCAGGGAACCAAAACTATTCATGAAATTAAAAGACTCTGTTAAGTACTCACAATGACCATTCACTTATCTTGCTGACTTAAACACTGAGGTACCAAGGATATACCAAGAAGCCATGAAAATGCCCAACCTATGGCTAAAACTAATGAACAAAGAGATAGAAATGTTAAAAGCAAGTGATGTTTTTAAAGTGGTACAGTGGCCTAAAGACAAAAATGTTGTGGGATCAAAGTGAGTATTTGTATCACAAATGATCACTTACTTATTTGTAATTATAGATGCTAGAGCTCAAGAGGGCTTAGAAGCAAAGTTTAGACAGTGATAAAAGATATTGTTAAGTCTAAGGTCTAATCCTCAGATTATGAGTCTTTATATATATGAAAGTGATAGTTTGTGCACTAGGACAGATCATCACATGCTACTACCTATTGTTCTACATATGGTAGTGCCTTTATGCTTAAAAATGTGATAACTTAACTATATAGAGGCTGTCCTTTGAAATGTAATACTATATAGTTCTTAGTAAAGGTCTTATAATTGTGGAAGATAAGCATACAGTGTTAGCAACTGACTTAAGATTCTAGTCTAGGGTTTAGACTAGGAAGCTTTTCAGGGTTAAAAGAGAGCTCAATAGAGTCCTTGCTTGATTCTACTACACTATATATATAAGTCTGTGCTATTTGTCCTTATTATTTATACAAGTATCCAAAGTTCTTCAGTTTAGTTCTAGTCTATATCATATTTATTCATAGTTGAGATAACTCATGACAGTATCTCTCTCTTAAGAATCCTCGTCCCGAGAATTTTTTCCTACAATTTATTGTAAGAGTACCATAGGTTTCCTAGTTCATCTTTTTCATCTCACTCTTCTATCTTACTTTCTTCTATTTCCTCTTCTTCTTCTTTGATTCTTTTTAATCTGACCTTTTCTTTCTACCTTGACCAATTTCTTTCCAACTATCCCCAATACTCCTTGTCAAACCTTTTGTTGTCCCACCTATATAGTAGTTTTACCATATACCTACTCAGCAATTCTTCTCTTTTTTATTCTTTGGCAATTCTTTTCCTAGATTGTCCAATTTCTTCTCTGTACTCTTCCTCAAATTCTCTAACTAAATCCTCCATGTTTCCCAAGTATCTTTTTCTGCCATATAGCCTCTCTACTGTACCAAGTATTACAAATGGTCACTTACTGTTTGTAATGGGTGCTTTGATACTTGAAAGAGTTCAAAAATGTAAAGTTAGACAAATGACAAAAGATGTTGTTAAGTCTGAGGTCTAATCCTCAGACAGGGAGTCCTTATATACATGAAAGTAATGATCTATACACTAGGATAGGCCATCACATGCTACTACCTATTGTTCTACATATGGTAGTGCCTTTGTACTCAAAATAGCAATGACTTAACCATATGGAGGCTGTCCTTTGTTCTAATTAAAGACAGATAACTATCTATGGGTAATTAATTAATATTTATGTGCAAACATTGAGGTTTTTATATCTCTACTAATATTATCTGCCTTTGGGTTATTCTAGGCTCTGTCATAGTTGTGCTATGGACTAATAGTCATATACTATATGGTTTACCACTATACCAAAAGGGCAACATTAGTAAGGCTACTTGCTAATGACAGTCCAGCTATTTATATAGTTTATTTGAACAGGTATTTTGTTATATCCCCATGACACTATTGAGTAGTCACTTTTCTGTGACAGGCTTATTCTGAGCATTATGAAAAGAGCTTCTGTTGAGCCTAGAACAGAAGTATCAATCATGGTGGTTTCTAAGATATTAGCAATTTAATAAATAGTAACATAGTAGTTATCTATTGATCTGCTTAATATCTTGGCCAATACTGATTGCCTTGAGATGTGACTAGTATCAATCAAAAGGTCTTTTCAAGGGCTTTCCATAGCCATTAAGACCATGAGAATTGTCAAAGAATTGATGGAGATATGGCCAAATGAAGTTTATGATACCAAGTATCTATCTTTTATAGACTTAGTCAAGATAACTTAGTCCCACTCCTTATCCAAGTCGACAAGGAAAACTCAATAGAGTTTCCGTTATTTTCTGTATACTACTTATATAACTACTACATAGTCTATGTACTATTTTCCCATACCTATCATGTGACTTATCATGTGATGTGACCAAGTGACACTTGTGATGTAATACTTTCTCACACTCCTTCCTGTGCAGTAAAGAAAATAAAATAAAATAAAATAAAATAAATAATGACTTAGCCATTTTTGTCATGACTTGGCAAAATAGCTAAGTCAATATCTATTTTCTTTTCTATTTTCTTTTCTTTTATTTTATTTTTCTTATCAATAGATGCACAAGAGGAAAGTAATTCATAAGGAAGCATAGGACATTAGCTATGGGTTAGGGTTATTGTTCATGTATAAATAGTATACAAAATCTAATAGGAACTCTATCAAGTTCTCCTTGTCAACTCAGATAAGGAGGGTATCTAAGTCATCGCCAGCTAAGTCACTACAGTTTTGCCAAGTCATGACACTTGGTAAATCCAGTTCTATTGCATTTGTTGAGATTATTCCTTGAACTTAGTAAGATCCCACAAATTATTCCATTAGCTTTTCCAAGTATCTTTCTTGTATTTGGTATTTGAGATATTTTATGCTCAAGTCCCCTACTCAATATTCTTCTACCTTGCTTCTCTTTCTATCTGTATACTTCCTCATTTTAAACCCTATGCATAGGTCTCATCCAATGTTTGCTTTGAATAGTGATACTTTTGTACTAGTCTACATCTTATTGTTATATGCAAACTCTACTATCAAAAGCTAATTAGGCCATTGCTCCTGCCTGTGATCAATGAACATCCTTAGGTATTGTTTCAGATCCTAGTTTATTCTTTTTGTCTATCCATCAGTTTGTAGGTAATAGGCTGTCAATAATTTTGTGTTAATCCCCAACATACAATTCAACTCCTTCATTTCTACTGCAAACTGCACTCCTCTGTCCATAATAATGCTTTCTGGCAACCTATGTAATTTCCAAATGTGGTTCTAGAACAGTTTTGCCACTCCTTCCACCAAAGTCTTTTTCATAAATGGCATGAAGTATGCCAGTTTTGTCATTCTATTACATACTACCAAGATACTATCATATTCCTGTACTAGTAGTATAAGGTTCTACCCAAGATGACTTAAACCCACTTCAAGTCCAAGTTGACAAGAAAAACTCAATGGAGTTTCTGTTAAATTTTCTACACTACTTATACAACTGTATGACTTGGCAAAACAGCTAAGTCATTATTTATATTTCTTTTCTTTTCTTTCTTTTCTGTTTTTTGGACTTACTATACAGGAAGGAGTATAGTGAAGAGACTGATTATGCTAGGGGTTTTCCTGTTTTTATTTAGAGTTCCCTGACTATGGGCTAGGTAGTGGTGAATATAAGTTTTGAAATAATTAAGTTGTGTGGTCTTTTAAGAAAGCACCCTAGCTGACATCATATTTTAGCATAGTGTCCCTTATGCAATTTCATGAGGAAATGAATCCAAAATTAAAGGTGAAAGAAGTTAAATAAGTTTCTGCCAATGTACTATGGTAGCAGTGATATTTGAAATCCAATTTCTTGTTTATAAACTACTGTCCTAGCTCTGCTTTTGAGTCCTGCCTGCCTAGTATTACCCTAATGCCCTGTTTCAAAGTTGTCCTCACAGTAGTACTCTTGACTATGTGATCAGATATGAGACTTTGAATCCTCCCTGTATAACTTGACTCCCTAGCAATACCAAACTCTATCTTAGAGCTCCTATAATATTGTCCCTGTGGCTAAGTCACTTGTCCTGTAGTCTCTTTGTTTTTGACTCAGTCTTGAGTCAAAGCACCTTAATCACTGATCTGATCACTCTAAAAATAGATTTCCACTTTTGAAAACCCAAATAGAGGAAAGAGGCAACTAAGATTGCTTTTCTTCTTCCTACTAAGTGGGGTTTTTTATATGTTTAGAGAAATACAAAAGAAATATATGAAAAAATAGAGAAAATAATCAACCCAGTCATAATCTATTAATACAACAATTGTTCTGATAGTGATAGGGAATCTTATATCTCTTTGTCTTTCTTTAATTATTTCCTATAGTTTTTGCTAGGTCTATTCCACCCTTGCTGAGTTACCAGGTTACCTACTGCTGATCCCATGGTGATCTCTTTCTTCTTTGGCTTATCTCAGTGACTTAGTGTTATGCTGCAAATGAATTTTCTGCAGAAGATAACATTTGATACACTTTATACCAATAGATTCTTATTTAGAATTCACTCTAGAACCCTTTCTATAATCCTCAAAACATAATACTATATGATAAAGACATTGAGCAGGCGATAATTGATTTAGAGCTCATGCTGATACCTCGAGAGGCAAATAGGATGAGCTGACATTGGGTTACTAAGAAAGTTACTAAGAGACTATGCTCTAGATCCACATTTGAATAGACTCAGAAAGATGGCAGACTTGTACTCTAGAACTAGTGGTATTCAGATGATGAACTTAGACTAATAGACTTTGTGCTTATAAATAAGCATTGATGGTATCAGATCAATTATATTTAGATAAATGACCTCTGGGACATAACTTAGAGATACTAGACATTAATAGGGACTTACTAATTGTTTAACAGGTAATCAAGGAAGTCTAAATTACAAAGCAAGAGAAGGATAGGATAAGAAGAAAGAATATTCTAGAAGGAAGTAGCAATGAAGACATGTCATCTTTGATGAAAAGAACTTGGTGAGAGGACATGTTATTATAAAGAAAGAAAAGGGACACATAAGCCTCAGGAGTTTGGGAGGAATTAGTAAGAGAAGGAGTCAATAGAAATCCAAAAGTAGCAATAGTTCCTTTTTTATCTTTATTCTTTGAGTTTCAGCCATTTGTAATATCTTTAATATAGTATCTGGAGTGCAGTTGGATTAGAGAGAAATCTCTTGATTCCTACCTCTATCTACACTGCCTCTGGAATCATGAATGTGGATCTATTGAGAGTAAGAAGACTGGGATCAGGAGGATGTCTTGAGAAGAACACTGAATATACCCAGAACTCAATCTAGAGAGGAATAGCAGATATAACTTGGGCAGGCTTCAGAGAGGACAGCAGGCTGGGAAAGCTTGGCTAGGTATGTACTTGGACTGTATCACACCTGTAAGGTTTGGTGTTGGGAGTACAAACAAGGGAGTAACTGAGTGTGGCAGGTCTATGAGTGATTAACTAACTGTATTTTCCAGTTGAGTCTAGTCATGGTATGTAAAGGTTAACACCTTAGGGAGGCTATGTAACAACGATCTAGAGAGATCTTACATTCATTTTACAACAACCAACATATATTTTACTAGAGCTATGTATAATTCTACTTTTCTAATTATTTATAAACCTTCATCTTTGATTATCTTCTCTCAGACCTTTAGCATGCAATTGAGAGCTGGCACATCATTATTTTGTTTGTCCCAGTGTGCAATTCCCTTTTGCACCCTTTTATCGAGATCTATCTTTTTCCTTTCTAACCTAGGAAGTTTTAGATATTGTTTTCATAGCTCTTTGAGGCTCTTTGTTTCTCCTCTGTTTTTGATTGAGGTAGATCAGTTTTGATGCTGTTCTATTCTTAGCCATCACTAATCAGGTGATGCTATATCCTATTCTTGTTTCCTGCTAGGCTACTAGTCCTGTTCCTGTATAATAGACATCTTTTCAGACTTTTTCACATAAGGCTTTTTTTCCTGATTAAGCTGCTATTGATAATGCTGTGGGACCACAGACTCGACTCTGCTGGTTCTCAAGTGATTGGTCTATTAGTAGTAGTAACCTTATGTTCCTGGGTATACTACTACATAGCTAGATAGCTAGCTTTATTGATGGTAGTCCTCTGTGCCTTCTCCACTTCCTAGCAGGTGATATTATCTTAGTCCTTATTTTTGGGGTATGAAGTCATGAAATTTGTTTAATTTTAGGCCTAAATGTATTTTGGGCCTTACAATAGAAAAGTATCACATTATGAGTATCACATAGTCACAGTCACATGATAAGTCACATGATGTGTGTGGGAAAATAGTGCACAGACCATGTAGTAGTTGTATAAGTAGTATATAAGAAATAGAAGAGGACTCTATTGAGTTCTTTTTATTAACTTGGACTTGGAGTAGGTTTAAGTTATCTTAGCTAGAGCCTTACAGACAGGTATAATGCCCATTGTGCTTGTCTATAGTTTAATTTCTGATTACTCATAAAATATTCCAGATTTTTATGGCTACTCCAAATCTCAAACTTGTTTTGTGCCCCTTCTAGTAGGTATTTTCATTTGTCCAAGCATCTGATGATTGCTAGCATTTCTCTATTGTGAATTTCATAATTTTGTTCTGCTTTGTTTAATGATTTTGAAATAAAGACTACTGGCCTCTACTTGTTATTTTTGTGTTTCATCAACAAAACTTCTCCTATTGTGTATTCTGATGTATTCACCTCTACTCTCATTTCTTTATCCAGGTCTAGTACCATTAAGATGGGTTATGTCATGAATACCTCCTTTAGCTGTTTGAACACCTTCCCCTGCTTCTCTTCCTAGCTCCATTTTTCATCCTTTCTAACCAACCTATGCAGGGGTTTTGCTATTTTAGCAAAGTCCTTGACAAACCACCTATAGTAGTTTGCTAATCCCAGGAACTTCTGCCCCATTACTAGTCCAGGAAGTCAATCTCTTTAACCTTCTATACACACTTTTCTGGTTTGATGTAGAGATCATTTGCTTTTATTCTCCTTAACACTTTCTCCACTATCTTATTATGTTTCTTTTTATTCTCAGTTCCAACTAAAATGTTATCCATGAATACTGCCACATCTCTTGTATTAATTAAGTCTCTTAAAATATTATTTATCATTGCCTGAAAAGTTGCTGGTGAATTTGTGAGACCAAAGAACATAACAGTAGATTCATATGCCCCTAGATACATTATAAATACCACTTTCTACTCATCTTTCTCTCTAATCTATACACTAATGTACCTCCAGCATAGGTCCATCTTGGTGAATACTTTTATAGTTCCCATGGTATCTATTAGGTTGGATATCAAAGGTAAGGGGTAGTTGTCCTTGATTGTCCCCTTGTTTAGGTATCTATAGTTCTGTACCATTCTTTTCTTTCCATCCTTTTTTTTCACAAAGAACACTGGTGAAGTCTGTGGTGACTTTAAGGGCCTAATGTATCCCTTTCTCAATTGCTCCTCCACAAATTCTCTAACTTCCTCTTTCTTTTATCTCAACATCAGATATGTCCTTTCCTTCCTTGGTACAAAATCTTCCTTCAAGTTTATCACATGATCCCAAGGCTTTCTCACTGGTATTCTCTTTGATTCCACTTTTCCAAATACTTTTAGCTACTTAAGGAATTTCTATGATACTATCCCTTTCACTTTTTCTTTGTTTAGCTTGATCTCCTTGTCAAACTTCTCTTTTATTGTTCATGAACATTCCTATTGCACCACTATCCAAGAGTGCTTTGAATGTTACACCCTCATGTATGTCTACTTTCTCTATTCTAATGTTCAGCCAAACTTCTCTCAATATTTTGAACATTCTCTTGACATCTCTTTGGCTATCCTCCTCTTTTGCTGCACTTTTTGGAGCTCCTGCCCATGTGCCACTCTGCTATGCCTTTGCCTCTATGGGCCACACTGCTTCTCCCTAGTTTCACTACAGCTTCTTTCATTCTGTCTTGTACTCTGAACACAAGATTTTCTTTCTTTCTTGCTCTGTTATTTTTACTCCTACTATGTCTCTTCTACCACACTCCACATACTGCACCCTAGTCATTTCTCTTCTCTTTGCTTCCCCTTCTCTCCAATCCCATACTTCTTGGTAGAGTCTGCACCACACATTATTTATCTATCTTAGGAGAAGGAATTTCTGTCCTCTGTTTTCATGGGTTTAGACCCTCTTGCTTTTACATTCTCTATACTCCACATATGCTACCACTGTCTCTTCCATGATCCATCCTCTTTCAAGTAGGAGCATGCCTTCTGGCAGCATGCTCCACTCATCATAGTACTTCTGTGTCTTTTTCTATATAGGACACACTAGTCTCTTCATTTGCTATATTTTTTGTAGCATTGCCACATGTGCCACTTCCTTCTTCTCCCTCCTTTAGTCTTCCTCTATTCTCAGGCATTCCCATTTACAGTGCTCTACCTTCTTACACCTAAAACATCTTACTTCCTCTTTTACCTTCTGTTGTCTGATTGTTCTCCTCTATCTCTACTCTGTATTATTTTACTTGTCAGTATCTCAAACTTATTTTGGGGTTTTGGTTTTCCTCTCTCCTCCTTCTGATTCCTACAGTTACAGGCCAAGTGTTCAAACTTCCTGCACTTCCAGCATTTTCTCTTCTTTTTCCTTCTATTTGTGTCCTTAATAAAGTGAGAGCCTGCTTTTCTTTAAGCAAGTTGCTCAGCAGTTGGTTATATTGTTGTTGAGACATTGTATCAATATCTTTTAGGTACAGAGTTAATAATTTGATCTTACTATTTACTTCTATTGTCATGACTTGGCAAAATAGCTAAGTTATTTTCTATTTTTCTTTTTGTTTTGTTTTGTTTTAGATCATTACTAAGGTAGAGCATGGGAAAGCATCATGTGACAGCCACATAGGTCACACATTTTGGTCACAGTCACAACATGTGATGAGGTAGACACATGATGGGAATAATATAAGAACTATGGGAGGATATTGCATAGCCACTAGAGTAAAATGTATAAGTAGTATACAAAATTAAATGGGAACTCTATCGAGTTCTCCTTGTCAACTCTGACTTGGAGTGGACTTAAGTCATTACAGCTAGAGTCTTACATCTATGTCTCCTGGGGTACAAGATTTTTATCCAACTAGATGTCTATTTCTCTATTGATTACTGTTCTGATACTAGGGTTATACTATTACCTTAAGAAGAGGATCCCTAATCTAGATGATCTCCTAAAAAGTAATTGTCACTTCTCTGCATGTATGAGTTACAATAGACCCTAGCATAAGGTTTATATAGCAAAAGCATAATCTATTAGACACTACCCAATTGACAGGTCAGATCTTGAGTATAATATCTGGGTTTGGTACCACATTACCACTAATAGTCTCTAACTGACTATCAAGTTTTCTTAAGCCAAGGGCCTGGCTATGTATGGAGGTGACTGGTGATTGTGATAATCACTAGTCGAGGATCAATAAGCATAAGAGTTAAGATTGAGCAAGGTTCAAGGTGAACAGTGCTCAGAGTAATAGTATTGGGTTCTTCTGTCAGTAACTGACTTAAGATCCTAGTCTAGGGTTTAGACCAGCAAGCTCTTCAGGGTTAGAAGAGTCCTTGCTTGATTCTACTACACTATATATATACATTTCTACTATTTGTCTTTATTATTTCTATATATGTCCAATGTTTACCAGTTCAATTCTAGTCTATGTAATTCTTCTTATTCATGTTTGAGACAACTCATGACAATACCCCCTTTTAAGAATTCTTACCCTGAGAATCTTTTCCTACAATTTATCATAAGAGTCTCTAGTTCATCTTCTTTGTCCCATTCATCTATCCTACTCTCTTCCATTTCTTTTTCTTTTTCTTCTTTGATCCTTTCTAACTTTGCCTTTTCTTTTTATCTTAACTCCATCTGTCCCTAATATTCTCTATTGAACCTTTTGTCATCCTACCCATATAACAGTTTTGCCATATACCACTTGAGTAGCAGAGTAGTGGCTATGACTACTACTACACATATCTCATAAGAACTGCCCAGATAGTTTTATACCAGATTTATACCAGAACTCTCTCTAGAAGTGCCCTTGAGAGCAGAAAGAACCTTAGGAGTATAGTGACTTAGTCTAAGACAACTTGATCACCCTCCAAGTCTGAGTTGACAAGAAGAACTCAATAGAGTTCCCATTTGATTTTCTACACCATATATACAACTACTATTTATCACAAAAGGTCATTTACTAATTTGTGATGGGTAATTTGATACTTGAATAGTTCAAAAAAGCGAAGTTTAGACAATAACAAAAGATGTTGTTAAGTCTGAGGTCTAATTCTCAGACTATGAGTCCTTAAATACAGAATTTTAATGGTCTGTGCACTAGGACAGATCATCACATGCTACTACCTATTGTTCTACATATAGTAGTACCTTTGTGCTAGAAATAGTGATAACCTAACCATATGAAGGCTGTCCTTTGTTCTAAGAAAAGGACAGATGACTATCTATGTGTAAGAAAGCTAAACTTCAAGCCAGAATTAAGCCAACTGCTCTTTGTTCAGTGATTGACAAAGAGAACTTGATAGAGTTCCCATTAGATTTTCTACACTACTTATACAACTACTACATGGTCTGTGCACTACTTTCCCATGCCTATCATGTGACCCATCATGTGACATCATGTGATATGACACTGTGAATTCCTGTCATGTGACTGTGATACTTGTGACATGACACTTTCTTGTACTTCCTTCTATGTAGTAAATCCAAGATTAATATTCCTTTTACCATCACCATCCCCTGGGACAAGATAACCCCCAGGGGTCATACTCTACCAAACATCTCTCACTACTATTGTTATAATGTCACCTATCTGCTTTATTTCTCATTGCCCTTTAGGGTAGCACATTTGTGTATTTATACATTAGGAGCATGACTACCACAGCATGTTCTCTTTGCACCCACTGAAAGGGGCAAAAGGGAATTTTGCTGTGACTAGCAAGTAGAAAAGGGGGTGGTGATAGTTCCCAATTGTGTGCTAAAGGGTTCGTGGGGAGAAGGAGGAAGTGGGGATATTAGAAAGAAATTAAAATATGAAGCGCAGCTTATCTGTAATGTAAAAATAGTTGAAATGATGGTAGGTTCAATCTAGATCTGCCTCGCATGGTGTTCACCTTTACACATCATAACAAGCTCACTAATAGAATAGTCAGTAAACCACTTATAGACCTTACCATACTCAATCAAGCCCTTATCTGCACTCTCACACCAAACCTTATGGGTGTGATATGATCTGAGTTGATGATTAGCTAGGCTTTTTAGGCCTGCTATTCCATAGAAGGTTGCCCAAGCGACCACTGTGTCTTGGCTCCAGAAAGAATAGGATATATGATAGAGAATATTCACCAACTCAACCTCTCACCAAGATCACCCCTTACACACTCAAGAGAATTGCATTTACAACCTCAAGAGCTTCTGAGATGAAGGCAAGGGCCAAGGAGGCTCCCTCTTTCAATCTCCACTCTGAGAAATATATTATAATTTTACAAATGTTAGAGACTCAATTAAAAAGAAATAGAAAAGGAAACTCTCCATTCTACCACTCTCCCTCATGTCTCTCCTCTATGACACTACCATGCAGCTATGACAGCTGTCACCTTCCTATCCTCTATACCTCCCAGACATGACCATGTGATCCTGCTCCACTTCCATACCTCATTCCTGCCCATCGTTCCCCAAACCCTGAACTGGCTTCCTTCTACTCCAAATACGGTCTAGAAACACATGACAGTGTGTCCAAGTATCAACAATACAATTGTCGTCCATTGGTACGTCTATTTCTTCATTGAGTCCAGCAGTGATGGGATCACTAGTCAGTGATAGACTTTTGATCTGCTGTCTTGATGTCATATTAGTCTAAGTCTGCTCTAGATTGAAATTATCTCGCATTCCAAAGAGATCTCTGAGCCTCTGATTTCTAGAGTTTCAACACTGATAGTCTGTATCTGAGAAACCTGATGCTAGCTCATCAGTCTTGCCTTCCAAGGTATATGCTATTCTAGCATGTGGTAGCTTGTTCACTACCTAAGAGAAGTACCCAATTTTGGGTCTAGATTATGTCTGGGGCTTGTAGGAAGTCTCTAGAGTGGGTTCCAATAGTGAAATCCAGGGTTATAACTTTTATCCCATGCTACTTTTCCATAGAAAATTCTCTAATAGCGTAACACTGCTCTTTGCTAAGGCTAGAAGAAGGCACTATTTGGGGACTGAACTAATGGCCAGAGAGAATCCACTCTCGAAAAGAATCCTACAAACACTCTGTCACTGAACAATACCTATATAGAAGAGCTCCCTATAGCTCACCACAAATATATGTGTTCCTCTACAAAATCCAGGTATCACCTTTGGAAAGTATATTAGGGCATGGTAGATACAAAGATGAACTGATTCAAGCTCTCTCTTAGGATGGAATATCCCTAAGGGAGTCACTAGTACCTTTGAAAAGGGGTTTGACCAGAGCACTTGTCTTGGTATCCATCATCTGATCCCAATGGGATTGTTCCATGATGATCAAGTTCTATGGCAGGGGCTAAAGGCTAGGGTGGAGCAGTGGATATTGTGAATGGAAGGGATAGAGAAGTCTTTAGGTGGATAAATGTTTTTGGAAGGCAAATATTTGGCAGTAAAGAGTCTGTCATTTAATGTAGTTTTCTCATTCTTCACTACTTAGGCTACTAACTACATATTAGTACTTGGGAGGCATGCTTACAACACATGCTGCAGGGTCTGCCACTATGCCCTCAATTACCTCCTACTCATTTGTATTTAGAGTAGTTGGCTTTATAATTAATGATTTTTTAAAAAAAAGTAAATTCAAGATAAAAGGAAAAGAAAAGAAAAAGAAAAATAAATAATGACTTAGCCGTTTTGCCAAGTCATGACACTATGGGTAATTAATGAAGTCTATGTGTAAACATTGAGGCCTTCATATCTCCACTAATATTAATTACCTTGAGGTTGTTCTAGGCTCATTCTGAGCATCATGAAGAAGGCTTCTGCTGAGCCTAGAACCAAAGCATTGATTGTGGTGGTTTCTGAGATATTAGTAATTTAATAAACAGTAACATAGTGGTTACCAGTTGATCTGCTTAATATCTCAGCCAATATTGATTTCCTTGAGACATGACTGGAATCAATAGAAAGGTCTTTTTGAGGGCTTTTCATAGCCATTGAGACCATGAGAATCATCAAAGAATTGATGAAGATGTGACTGAATGAAGTTTATGATAATGAAGAGAGGAGAGCAAATTAATGCTGAGAGATGGAAAGGTATATGTCCTGAGGGATGAAAAGTTAAGAGCAGAAGTGATCCAGCTACACTATGATGTACTAGTGGGAGAACATGGAGAATGGTAAAAGACAACAGAACTAGTAACCAGAAACTTCTAGTGACCAGAGATGACAAAAGAAGTAAAGAAGTATGTAGAAGGTTACAATGTATGCCAAAGAAACAAGAACCATACAGGGGCCCCCACAGGAAAACTTATGCCAAATGCAGTACCAAAAAGGCCTTGGACTCATATCATAGTAGATTTTGTTACAAAGTTACTGCTAGCTTAAGAGTATAACAGTATATTGGTAGTATGCAACAGGATAACAAAAATGGCACATTTTGTGCTGACTACAGAAAAAACTTCAGCAAAAGAAGTAGCAAGATTGTTCTAGGATAATATCTGGAAACTGTACAGTTTGCCAAAAAGTATTATTATAGATAGAAGAGCATAGTTTGTAGTAGAAATGATGAGAGAGTTGAATCACATGTTAGGAATAAATACAAAATTGTCAATGACATACCACCTGCAAACAGATAGCCAAAAAGAACAGATAAACCAAGATATTGAGCAATATTTAAGAATATTTATAAATCATTAACAAGAGCAATGGCTAGACTAGTTGGCAATAGCAGAGTTTGCATACAACAACAAAGTACAAACTAGTATTAAAGAGTCTCTGTTCAGGGCAAACAATAGATATGACCCACAAATAGGATTTGAATTGAGAAAGAAGAAGAAGTTTGAGAAGGCAAAAGAATTTGTATAGGGAGGCCTTTTCTGTACTACCTAAAAAGAAGATAATAGAAATTCATAATATTGCAATGGACAAACCAGCTAACAGAAGCAAGAGAATTCAAATCACTACCAAAGGTCCCTCAAGGAAGTAGACTATTGTACTAATAACCAAGAAGTATGCCAACCTTATCATGAATGAAACTAGTATGTATGTTAGCCTCATCAATGGTCTACTAAGAAGTGCTAAGTCAAACACCTATTCTGAATTCATAAATCCATGCCCTGGTAGTATATCCATTGTAACTAACAATGTCCTTGTACCTAGTGATCTTAGCATTATCAAGAAGCACTTCAAGTCGATTGGTAGCATCAATAAAGAGGTATTACTCCCTTTACACCTTCCCCAATCCAGGTCCTATCTCAAGATAACTGGCATCCTATTCATCCAACCCAATGGTAATAAACTCACTCATGAAGATATTATCAACTCCATCTAATACTCTATCCTATTTGAAATGGTCTCACTTGCTGCAAAGCCTAGGGTCATTAAAGTATTGCCTAAGTCAGATATAGCAATCATGTGGATTGACATCTGAGACTCTTAGAATAGTTCTAAAGCTAAGCTACTTATTAACCACTCCTTCAACTTTGGCTAGTATATTGCCACTATTAGGGGCACTAACATAAACCCTGGTATCCTGCAATGTTACAACTACTGGAAATGGGGCCACTTTACCTTCTCATGCAGAGCTAACAGCTCAAGATTCCAGAAGTATAGTAGCTCACACAGACTGGAATACTACAGGGATATGGCTTGGTACTGTAAGACTAACCCCAAAACTAACCCCCCTAGATTAGAAATAAGACAGAGCAAACCATGCCCTCACTCCTTTAAGTGTATCAACTGCAAAGGTGAACACCTGGCCGACAACCACTCATACCTCTTCTGGAAACATTGCTTCAACTGAGAATGGCACACAAAAAAAGCTCAAGAAGCCCATGAAATCAAGGACAACTCAAATTGCCTAGCTATGGGTGAAAGTAAATCATGATTAAGCACAATCTAAAAATATTCTCTCAGAATGTTAGGAAAAACAAAGCCTTAACTGATACTATGCTAGAAACCCAAAAAAATCTATCTGACATAATTTTTATCCAAGATCTCCTAGGTCTCTCTTACACTAACTCCTAAGCCACACTAATCCTTTAGGAGATCCTCTATATGGTACCTTTGTCTACCCTGAATGAACCCTTTTCCTTCACCAGGATACGTCGCAGGATAACTATGCAAGAGTTGCTATATATGTCAATAAATGACTTTTGAGAATGAGATTTGCCCTATGCCTTGACATCGTCAACCACCATAACATTAACATTCTGGCCTTTCACAGTGACTACAACATTAACTTCATAATCAACATTTACTCTAATAGTAATCAAATGGTCCTATATTTCCTATGCCAAAATAACATTAATTTGGACAATACAATTATCATAATGGGCGACTTCAACATAAGAGACAGTGACTAGGACCCAAATGTCCACCATCACTCCATCTACACTGATGACCTTATCACCATTGCTGATAGCCTAGACCTCGAGCTCTCACTGCCTTTAAATCCTGGCCCTACTAGATTTGCAGATAACCCATAGGACTCTAATTCTATTATAGATCTCATCTTTTTGCCCCCCAATAATAGAGGGTTTGGTCAATATATACTCCACTCTAACATTCACAAGCCTTCTGATCACATCACACTTATTATAGAAGTAAGTATCATGGAAACCAATATTAACATCAGTACTAGATCAATTAGCAAAGACAGTGAGGAAGAGAAAGAATTCATCACATCACTAACCAATGGCTTCTCTAATTTGAACTCATCAGCCATCAGGACCAAAGAAAACCTAGAAAACCTAGCCCAACAGGTAGCTCTTGTGTTTGAGACTACCTGGAACAACCACTCAAGATTGAAACATATCATGAAACACTCTAAAGAGTGGTGGAATTAAGAATGCTCTAACAGTCTTAATAGATATTGACTATCAGGTGACCTTCAATACTGGAAGGAATTCAAAGTAATTATACATGCTACTAAGAAAAAGTTCTTTAATGATAAGATACAAAAAATTGCATCTTCAAACAAAAGGCCCTAGAACCTAATAAACTGGGTCTGGAAAAAACCCATGCTAGCCATTGAGACTATATTGTATGAAAACTGCCCCTGTAACACTCTACTGGACTTATGGCATGCTTTTCACAATTCTTATAACTCAGCTGAAAACAAACCTGTAAACATTTACTTCCTTAATGAAATCCCCCAAGCAAATACTATTGATTGGCCCACATTCTCTAAGCAAGAATTTGGGAATACAATAGCTAAGTATTTATCATCATCATTTCCTAGACCAGATCACATCTTCTGGAGACATCTTAAATCCCTATTCTCTAATGACCATTGTTTGGAGAAACTAATAAATATTGCTAATGCCTGCATCAACTTAGAGTACTGGCTATCTCACTTCAAGTTTGCTAACACTGTCATCATCCCCAAGCCAAATAAAGACTTAAACAGCACTCCCAAATATTTTTGCCCTATTGTTCTACTCAACACCACTAGCAAACTCATCAAGAAAGTTATTAGCAATCGACTTCAATTTTACATGATAGCTAATAGCTTCTTAGATCCTAATCAACTTGGAGGTATCAGGCAATAGTCCACAATTGATGCTGGCATCTATCTCACCTATTTTATTCAAGCAGGGTGGCTTAAACAATGCCACACCAGTGTTATAGCATTTGATATTTCAGTTTTTTCCTTCTCTAAATCATAGTTTTCTGTCTTTGTGCCTAAAGAAAGCTGGTCTTAATACTAACGTCATAGGTTTCTTTAACAGCTACCATTTGGGTCAATCCACCTTTTATTCCTAGAACAGTTTCTCCTCTCCATTCTTTAACACCAATGTTAGAGTAGACCAAGGCTCAGCTCTCTCCCCTATCCTCTCTGCCATCTATCTCACTCCAATTATTAAAATATTCAAAAAAAGAATTAAAATCTAAAAGAAAATATTCCAACTGATATTCTTTTCTTTGTTGATGATGGTCTTTTAATTTCTCAGGAGAAGAGCTACTCACTATCTTCCTTTTTCTTACTTTGTAGTTACAATATTATATCAAAAATCCTCCTTGATGCTGGTCTCATTATAGAACACAGCAAAACCAAACTCTTCCATTTGATAAGAGCTCGACATCCTCCTAATCCCTCCATTAACCTAATATCTATAGGAGGCCCCGTTATCTCCTTTAAATCCATCTGGTGATACTTGGGCTTTTACTTCAATCACAAACTCAACTTCAATTACCACACATACTTCTATGCCACAAAGTGCCTCTCTACCCTCAGTACCATGAAGATGCTAGAGAACTCCTTAAGAGGCCTTCTTCCCATTCAAAAATGACTCCTGTACAGAATGTGCATCTTACTCATTGCCCTATACAGGTTTTAGCTCTGGTTCTTCAAGGGGGCCCCCATTGTCAAGAACTTAACCAAACTAAAGAAAATGCAGCAAAGAGTAGCTCTTTGGATCACAGGCACTTTTCAAACCTCACCATCTGAAGGTATTGAAGCCATTGCAGGCCTTATTCCTATCAACCTACACCTTTGTAAACTAAATGATAGACATCACTTATGCTATACCTCTATTTCCCCTTCATATGCTATCAATTCACTTCTGGACTTACACTACTCTAAGAATCAGCCCCCTCACAGAGCCACTACTTCCAAACTCACTATGAAATAATAGGCCAATCTTAAGAGTCCCATCAAAGATGTCAACAAGTATCTTAATGGTGTTAGAAACTGCTTCAATCCGCTTCACCTGTAATCCTGGGGATTAACATAGAGAGACACATTACTGATCACATGACCTCCAAACTATAAACAGTTCCTCTGTGATGCTCTTACTCACTTTTACTCTTCTTACTTATAATTGAGCATCACAGTGTTGAGCTGTCAATTAACTAAGAGTTTGAGTCAGTGAAGTCTGCAAGGACTTACATTACCCTCTCTTCTTCCCTAGTTCTAGGATAGTCAATCATTTCTCTAGTAGAATTAGTTTTCATTCTTCTTCTTCTTTCCCTAATGAAAACCTTTACTAACACCTTTAGAGCCTTAATCTTGTCTTCAGGTCATCTCAAATAAACCACAATAGCACAGCTGTTACCATAGATAGAGGCATCAAAAAATCTCATGTCGCTACAGCAGCCACTCATGTCTGGTCTAACAACTTGGTCATAAAAAAGCTACAAGTCTACTCTATAAACATTACATCTCTAAAGGCCGAACTTATGGCTATTTGCACTAGACTTATCCCTGCCATGGAAATAGATAATATCCATGACATTATTGTTATCAATGATTCCATTGCCATAGCAAAGAAAATTTTGGAGTCCAAAGTCAATCCCCTCCAAAACATGTTCATCCTACTAGCCTCAGCAGTCAAAACCCTTCTCAGCAAAGAATGGCAGAAATAAAATCCACTTCTGGTATTGTCCCAGCAAAGCCAAATGGCCTAGACATAAACTTGTTGATGATCAAGTCAAAGCAAGCACATGCATCCCTATATTCCCAGCAAGGACTCACATCTATTCAGCAAAAAAAAAGAATGTGACAATATCCTCTGCAAATGGCAAATATCTTTTACTAATAGCCTCAAAAAAAGCTCTCTGTTATCACACTAGACATTTAATAGGCAATAAAAGTGATATTTTTCACCATAACAATGAGAATAACTAGCTTGAGAGATGAGTTTGGCCTCCCAGAGATATTATTAGATATCCAGCTGTGAACTTGAGCATACCACTTGAGTAGCAGAGTAGTGGCTGTGACCACTACTATAGAAACCTCATAGAGATTGTTTAGAGAATTTGATAATAGATCTATAACAGAACTCCTCTCTAGAGTGCTCTTGAGAGCAGAAAGGACCTTTGAAGATGTTTTCTATAAGGATAATGTCATATCTTGGTGGCAGTGACTTATTTATAATATCTAGGCTATCATCAGAGCAGGGCCATCATTGTTGATAGCTAATTATAGCAAGAATTAGCAAGATGAGTTCTCTTGAGGACTGTATTACAAACCTAACAGAAGAAGACTAAGGCTTGAAGATGTGATGAGGTATAGAGGAGTAGTAAAAGGACGAGAGAGGTCAGGCAGAGAGGTCAGATAGAGAGATAGAAGAAGAGGTATTTGATGAAAACAATGTGCTCAAGAGCAAGACAACTCAAGATTGCCACCTCTCTCTATGGCCCATCAAAAGGCTTGAGAGCCATCTATTGTTTAGAAAAGAGCCCCAGGAGTAGGATTAGAGGAGTGGGGAGTAGTAGCCAAGTAATTAGGAGAGGTTCCGTCTCATCATTTCACTCTTACTATCTTTGGGAATTTGGAAGTTTTCTTTGTTTCTTTTCTTTTGTTGTATCATTGCTTTGTAATCCTAATAAAATTCTCTAGGGCATAGAAGAGACAAAATACTCTTCCCCCCATTATCTCTCCCTCTGTTGCTCTAGAGCTAAAAGGCTATTTAAGTGATTTGAGGTTTTTATTTTGTGTCTACTTTATAAAAACTCTATAAAACTTTTCTCAAAGGGAGACTCAAGCCTCAATAGACTCAGGCATTTGCTTATGCTAGGAGCTAACCACTCGCTATGTATTTTTGGAGTAGGCTTCTAATTGTATGATCAGCTGAAGTAGAGCCTGCACAACAGCATAGGAGTTCTAGGTAATACTGCTGTATCAATGGCGAGCCAGGCTACTAGACTAGGTAAGGGCAGTAGTGCTACAGCACAAGATGAATGTGTGCCTTAGGGATCCTATTACAGTAAGGGTTCACTCAAGTAGATACTAAAAACATTTCTTTTTTTCTTAGGTTTCTATTTAATATGTTTTGGTTATTCCTTAGACATTCACCTTCAGTAAGCTCTCTATTATTTAATTTATCTCCCTAGTGTCTACTTGTTTAGTACACAATTGTGAAGCAGTTTGGAGATTTCACCTCTTTGACCTTGCCTTTACCTTTGTTTCATGATTAAACCTTTTGATCTGCATCACTGCCATAGGGTTTACTAATTCATTATGTGCTCATTTCACCTGTATGACTACTAGACATGCCCCTATTAGTGAATATAGGCAGAGATTCTTTCCACACCTCCCCACTAGCTGCCTATGTAGTAAAGCTGTGGTTTAAACATATCATTATGGAATACAACATGCATGATCTCTCTATGCGACTATGTAATATTATCATCAACAGCTTTGTCCACTTTCTTGCAGACAACCCTGGTGCATCTAGCTTTGATAACAACTAAGGTTCCATTACAGCATGACTCCTTAGAGTAAAAGCATAGCTTTTATCTGTCTTCTCATATTTGCCTTTCTCTCTCTCTCTATTTTCTTTCTTTTTCTCTTTCTCTTTTCACTTTTCTCTCTTATTTAAGTAGATACTTTGTACTTGCCATGGTCTGCCTCCATGCCTCATGTAATAAATCGTTAATTTTTTTTAAAAAAAAAAGGTGAAGCATGGGAAAGGAGTTATGTCACTGTCACAAAGTCACAAAAAAGGTGTGACTAATGTCACAGAATGGTCACTCACAGGTTACAGTCACAACATGTGACAGGGTAATCACATGATAGATAACATAAGGACTGTGGGAGGTGAAGTGCATAGCCATAATAGTATCACAAACTTCATTTGGCCATGTCTCCACCAATTCTTCAACAATTCTCACAGTCTTAAAGGCTATGGAAAGCCCTCAAAAAGACCTTTTGATTGATTTCAGTCATGTCTCAGGGCAATCAATATTGGCTGAGATATTAAGCAGATCAACTGGTAACCACTATGTTACTGTTTATTAAATTGCTAATATCTCAGAAACCGCCATGATTGATGCTTTGGTTCTAGGCTCAGCAGAAGCCTTCTTCATGATGCTCAGAATGAGCCTAGAACAACCTCAAGGTAATTAATATTAGTGGAGATATGAAGGCCTCAATGTTTGTACATAGACTTTATCAATTACCTATAAATAGTCATCTGTCCTTTTCTTAGAACAAAGGACAGCCTCCATATGGTTAGGTTATCACTATTTCTAGCACAAAGGCACTACCATATGTAGAACAATAGGTAGTAGCATGTGATGATCTGTCCT
>Ga0153958_1000015_pt1 | contig 34177 bp, 29 predicted proteins | sample TSFL042MetaG_FD_104719 | JGI IMG/M metagenome (GOLD analysis project Ga0153958, IMG submission 104719) | Attine ant fungus gardens microbial communities from Florida, USA - TSFL042 MetaG | ecosystem: Host-associated > Fungi > Mycelium > Unclassified | place: USA: Florida, Wekiwa Springs... | reverse complement strand
CCTTTCGTCATTACTCCTCCTCCATTTCTAGCATTCCAAATGACGTTCTCTGAATGTCATCTTCATTCTTGTTATTCATATTAAATTCTTTCTCTTGTCTCATTATGTTCCAGAATGAGAGACATATGCAGAAATACCTGAAACATATTTATTCTTAGGTGAATAGTTGTATTGTACATAAAGTGTTCATTGTATAAGCCCTAATACCAGTCGTTTCTATCTGGTCTTAGGTGTGTATACCTTCTGTATTTCCTCCCGAACATTTAATTCATCAGTTGTTTCTATCTGGTCTTAGTTTGGTCCAGTACTCCTTAAGTTTCGAAGACATACCTGTGCATTCTTTCTGTTAGGTTATGGGTCCTGCCAACGGGATAAGTATGGTTCCCACCTCTCTGTTATAGACCACAGTATTACTCAATTGTGCCCTATGTGGTCCCAACCTTGATTCCCTATCTGTGGGCACCATTTGGCAATTTTGTCCTCTGCATCTGTGCACTTGGCTGGTATTTCTGGCAGGAGGTAACGAGTTATTATGAGGAGTGGGAGTGGCCAAGTATACCAGGTAGAGATGGATACAAGGGAAGAAGAAGACCAGGAATGGTGGGCTGCAAGATCCCCATCCTGACTAGTGCTATATTGATTCATGAAGATGGTGCATGATGTCCCTGAAGTGTAGGAGTTGCAGTGTTATTTGGTGTCATGGTATATGTTCACTGAATATCTGATTATTCAGATTTTTTTTTGTTAGCATTTGGGTGGCCAATGAACTTATGGTCTATCGGATTTTTGTTTCCTGTCAGAGATAGCCAACTTTGTTGTTGTGCATCATTCTCTGTCTTTGCTTAGTTGTCTTTGCCGATGGCTAGGTTGTGTTGGCTCCATTGGGAGCTTAGGTAGATTCCAGATAGTTTTTGGCTCATGTTATCATTTTTCTGGACATCTCACTGAGTGGAAGTGTCATGAAATGATATTCTTGTTATGGAATGACATTGAGTTGTCTTGGAAACTCTATTTGCCAGAGCATTTGTTTTGGATATTTACATATAAATATGGGATTGTAGTTATATTTTAATTAAGTCTTTCTGTCTTTCCCTCTTTTCCCTTGCACTCAATTTATTTTGCTGCAACAACATCTACTCTACCTTCACACGGCAGATATTTAGAAGTCAAGTTGCCACTTGAATTGGAATGTCATCTTACCTGTCAAGTCATCTAAACCTATCACATAGTCACACTCTACCACTACGCTACTAGACATTGAAGAAGACCATTCGTTCTGTGTTAGATTCAGCTACTATTGTAATTATAATGAATATACATAAATTTTTTTGAAGATGGTTGAGCTCAGGTCCCTACACTACATTATATTATAGCCTTTACAACATCAAATGGAATATCTTGATTTCTATATTGTTACAGTCTCAACAATATTACAATGGAGATGAACACACCTATCCATCTAGTTATACACCTATTGATCCAAACTAGCTAAAGATGATGGAAAATTTGTTTCATGCCTGAATTTTGGAGATAGAAAGAGCTGTTTAGCAACAGTCAGCTACTGGGAGAACAAGCTAGATCCAAGAGAGCAAACTGTTGGAATATCAAGTTGATACTATGATCTGGCTATAGGTTCAGGAACCTTCTGGAATTTTCTTTTAATATACAATCTTTGTAGTTTATTGTATGTACTTACTGGTTTACAAAGGAATATACTTTATTCCAAGTCGAACCAATGTATAACTCCATTTCTATCTATTATGACACAACCACATAGCTAGGTCTTTTTTCTTTTTCTTTTTCTTTTCTTTTTGGACATACAAGAAAGTAGTTCTAAAAGAGATGTGTGAGAAGTTACAAACATGTACAAATAGATAAGTTGTATATGTAGTAGCTCAATAAGTAAGGACTCTAATGAGTTTTCTTTGTTTACTCTGACATTGAGTGCAACCTAAGCTTATCTCAAGTGAGGGATTATTATAAGGGAGAGTAACAAAAGTAAGGTGCAGCAAATGTGGAAGAAAGGATGTGGTAGTGGAAGGAGTGTCAGAAGAAGAGCAAAAAAAGATTTTATGCCCAGAATATGGAATGAATAAAAAGAAGCTGTAGTAGAATTGGGGAGTAATAGCACACCTACAAAAGAGAAATGTGCAACAAGAGAGAGATATAAGAAGAACAGGAGAATGATTGCAAGAAGTATAGCTCAAAATTAGACCAGAGAAAATATGTTCAAATGATACCAGCAACTATTGTGCAGTGGTCTATACACTAATAGGCTTACCTGGTAAAGTCTTAAGAGTAAACATAGTTTAGCAGAGAGAGTAAAGCAACTGCTGTCTCACATTAGAGTATGTGAGCTTTATATACATAGTAGTATTAATAGGAATAATAGGGCAATTTTTTTTAAAAAAAAAAATCATTGGTTTATTACATAGGGTGTAGAGGCAGACCATGGTAAGTACACAGTACCTACTTAAATAGGAGAAAAGACTATAGAGAGAGAGAAAAAGAATAGAAAGTAGAAAAACTATGGAAGAGGATGAGAGGTGAAAAACACTAGGTGACAAAGGCTGTGCTTTTGCTCTAAGGAGCCACACCGTGATGGGACCTTATCCATTGTCAAAGCTAAATGCTTTGGGGTTATCTGCAAGAAAGTGGACAAAGCTGTTGATGATGATGTTGCATAGTTGCATAGAGGGGTTATGCCTATTATATTCTATAACAATGTATTCTTGAGTTTGAACTTTAGCTTTGCTACAAGGGCAACTGGTGGGGAAATGAGGGAAGAATCTCTGTCTATATTCTCCAATGGGGCATGACCAGTAGTCATGTGGGTGAAGTGAGCATATAGAGAGTTAGTGAAGCCTATGATAGGAAGCTACAAGCCCCTCTTAGTGTAAGTTGGTTTAATGACTCTTTTCTTTTCGTTCTCAAAGTTTAGGAAGTAATAGCCTTTTTTGAGGCTGTTGGCAAAAGACATTTGCCATTCACAGAGAATGATATTACACTCTTTCTTTTCGCTGAATAGATGTGATTCTTTGCTGGGAAAAGTAGAGGTGCATAAGCTTACTTTGACTTGGTCATCAATACACTTGTGTCTAGGCCATTCGGCTTTGCTAGGACAGTACCAGAAGTAGATCTTGTTCCTGTTGTCTTTGCTGAGGAAGGTTTAGACTACAGACGTTAAGGGGATGAACATGTTCTGAAGGGGGTCAACTTTGGACTCCAGGATTTTCCTTGCTGCAGCAATGGAGTCAGTGATGACAGTTATGTCGTGGATATTATCTATTTCTATTGCAAGGATGAGGCCAGTGCAAATGGCCATAAGTTCTGCTTCAATAGATGTGACATTTACAGAGTGGACTTGTAGCTGTTTGATGACATAGTTATCAGCCCAGATATGCATTGCTGCAGTGGTGGCATGAGATTTTTTAACGCCTCTATCTGCGATAACAGCTATACTGTTGTGGTTTACTTGAGATGACCTGAAGATGAGATTAAGGCTTTGAAGATGTTGGTAAAGGTCCTTATCAGAAGAAGAAGAAAGAGAGTAAAAGCTAATTCTACTAGAGAAATGATCAACTATCCAAGACCTAGGGGAGAAGAGGGGGTAGAAAGGGTTAAAGCAGTTTCTAACACTGTTGAGCTGCTCATTAATGTCCTTGATAGGGCTCTTGAGGTTGGCTTGTTGTTTTGTCATGAGTTTGGAAGTTGCAGTTTTGTAAGGGGTTTGATTCTTAGTGTGTTGAGGATCTAGTAAAGAGTTGATGGCATGTGAAGGAGGAATAGACACATAGCATAGGTGATGTCTGCCATTCAGTTTGCAAAAGTGTAGAGTGATGGGGATAAGGCCTACAATGGCTTTGATGCCTTTGGATGGGGAAGTTTGAAAGGCGCCTATAATCCAGAGGGCTGCTCTTTGTTGCATTTTCTTTAATTCAGTGATGTTTTTGATGATAGGGACACCCTTGAAGAACCATAGCTAAAACCTATACAAGATAATGGATAGGATACAGGTCCTATACAAAAGGTATTTTTGGATAGGGAGGAGGCCCCTTGAAGAGTTCCCTAGCATCTTCATGGCACTGAGGGTAAAGAGGCATTTTGTGGCATAAAAATATGTATGGTAATTGAAGTTGAGTCTACGGTCGAAGTAGAAACCTAGGTATTGCCAGATGGGTTCAGAGGAGATAATAGGGCCCCCTACTAATAATAGGTCAATAAATGGATTGGGAGAATAGCGAGCTCTTGTGAAGTGGAAAAGCTTGGTTTTGCTGTGCTTCATAACAAGGCCAGCATTAATGAGGATTTTGGACATAATATTGTAACTACAGAGAAGAAAGGAAGAAGATAATGAATAGCTTTTCTCCTGAGAAATTAAAAGACCATCATCCATGAAAGAAAGAATGTCAGTTAGAATATTTTCTTTTAGATTTTTTATTCTTTTTTTGAATGTTTTGATGACTAGAGCAAGGTAGATAGCAGAGAGGATAGGGAAAAGAGCTGCACCTTGGCCTACTCCAACATTGGTGTTAAAAGCTGGAGATGAGAAGTTGTTCCAGGTATATATGGTGGATCAATTGGAATGATAGCTATTAAAGAAGCCTACAATGTTAGTGTTAAGTCCAGCTTTCTTTAAGTAGATAGAGAGGAACTTGTAGTTAAGAGAGAGAAAGAATTGGGTAATATCAAATGCTATGACACTGGTATGGCACTGTTTGAGCCACCCTGCATGAATAATATGGGTAAGGTATATTCCTGTATCAGTAGTGGATCTTTGTCTAATGCCTCCTAGTTGATTAGGGTCCAGGAAGCTGTTGGCTATTATGTAAAACTATAGTCTGTTGCTGATAACTCTCTCAACTATCTTGCTAGTTGTATTGAGGAGTACAATGGGTTGGAAAGAGCTCAGTGTGTTATGTGACGTCTTATTCAATTTGGGAATGACAATAGAGTTGGCCGATTTGAAGTGGGAAGGCCAGTACTCTAATGTGATGCAAGCATTAGTGATATGTACCAATTTCTCAAGGCATATGTTATGTGAAATCAAGGCTTTGAGATGCCTCCATGATACGTGATCTGGTCCTGGAGTGGAGAATGATGAGCACTTAGCTATCGTGTCTCTGAATTCTTGGCTAGAGAAAGGAGACCATTCAATATCATCTGCTTAGGGGAGTTCATTGAGAAACCTAGTGTTGATTGGTCTGTTTTTTGCCAAGTTGTATGATTTGTGCAGTGTGTTCCACAGATCAGGGAGGGTGTTGCATGGGTGATTTTCATATGAGATGGATTCGATGGCAAGAAGGGATTTTTTCCTGACACAGCTCATTAAGTTCTAGGATCTCTTGTTAGATGATGCGATTTCATAGATTTTGTCATCAAAGAACTTCCTCTTGACTATATGTACTACCGATTTGAATTCCTTCCAGTGTTAAAGGTTACCTGATTCATGATATCTGTTGAGACAGTTAGTACAGTCTTGGTTCCACCACTCTTTGGAATGTTTTGTGATATGTTTCCATTTGGAGTGCATGCTCCATGTATTTTTGAAGACATCTGCCAATTGTTGGACTAAGGTCTCAAGGTTTGCTTTGCTTCTAATTGTTGATGTGTCAAGGCTTTGTATGCCTCGAACTAGTGAGGAGATGAATTCCTTCTCTTTTTTGCTATCCTTCTTAATGGACCATATATTGATGTCAGTGTTTATTCCTCCAATACCAATCTTAATGATAAGTGGGACGTGGTCAGATGGTTTTTGGATTTTGGGGTAGAGTGTATATCAACCAAATTCTATGTTGTCTGGGGGAAGAAAGACAAGGTCTATGATAGAGTTAGTATCCTGTGGGTTATCTGCAAACCTAGTGGGGCTGGGGTTTGAGGGGGAAGACAGTTTGAGGCCTAAACTGTCTACAATAGTAATAAGGTCATTAGTATGAGAAGAGTGATGTCTAAAGCTAGGATTCCAGTTACTGTCTCTTATGTTGAAGTTCTCTGTTAGGATAATTATGTTGTCTATATTTGTCATGCTTTACTGAAGGACTTGGAGGGTAGTTTGATTGCTGTCTGAGTATATGTTAATTATATAGTAGATATCCCAGTCATTATGAAAGGCCAGGATATTGATGTCACAGTAGTTTATGATATCTAGTCATAGAGCAAATCTCATCCTAGCAAGGTGTTTGTTGACATAAGTGGCGACTCTTGCATAGTTTTCTTGTGTTGTGTCCTGGTGAATAAACAAAGTCTATTCTGGGTGACTAGGGGTACCATAGAGTGGGTCTCCCATAGGGTTTGAGTGGCTGGGAATGCATCATATGAGAGATCTAGGAGGCTCCTGAATGAAAATAATGTTAGCTGAGTTCTTCTGAGTTTCTAAGATAATATTGGTTAGGACTTTGTTTTTTCTAACATTTTGTGAGAAGATTTTTAGGTTGTCTCTAATCATATTTTGTTACCACCTATGGCTAGACGGGTTAAGTTGGTCCTAGTTTCCCTGGCTTCTTGTGCTTTCTTTGAGTGCTATTCATAATTGAATCTGTGTTTCCAGAAGGGGCACTTGTTGTCATCTGCCATGTGTTTGCCTTTGCAGTTGATACATTTGAAGTTGTGAGAGCATGGTTTACCCTTAGCAGTTTCTAGTCCAGGAGAGTTTAGTTTGAAATTGACTTTATAGCACTATGCTAGATCTCTGTGATGTTCTAGCTTATGAGGGCCATTACACTTTTGACATCTTGAGCCATGGGTGCAGCATGAATAATGGGGCAATGTAATGGTAATTAAGTGAGAAATTGATTATTTGTCAAGATAGATATCTATTATAGTAAGTTAATATAAACTAGATATAGATAAGTATAAGTTAACATAATAAAGGTTGCTTGAGCCTACTTTAGATATTACTGTAAGATAGAGAAATGAGGTGGTCTTATATATGAAAGGAAATTAAGTAAAGGGAAAAATGAGTATCTTCATAGGTGAAAGATAGGTATAAGATTGGGAATTATCACAAATGGTCACTTACTGATTTGTGATTATAGATGCTAGAGCTCAAAAGGGCTTAGAAGTAAAGTTTAGATAGTGACAAAAGATGTTATTAAGTCTAAGGTCTAATCCTCAGACTATGAGTCCATATATACAGGATTATAATGGTCTGTGTACTAGAACAGGCCATCACATGCTACTACCTATTGTTCTACATATGGTAATGCCTTTGTACTCTAAAATGTGATAACTTAATCATATGGAGGCTGTCCTTTGTTCTAATAAAAGGTAGATGACTATCTATGGTCAATTAATTAATGTTCATATGCAAACATTGAGGACTTCATATCTCCACTAATATTAATCACCTTGGAGTTGTTCTAGACTCATTCTAGGCATTATGAAGAGGGCTTCTATTGAGCCTAGAAGCAAAGCATTGATTGTGGTAGTTTCTGAGATATCAGTGATTTAATAAGTAGTACTATAGTAGTTACCTGTTGATTTGCCTGATATCTCAGCCAATATTAATTGCCTCAAGACATGACTGGTATTGATCAAAAGGTTTTTTCAAGGGCTTTTTGTAGCTATTAAGACCATGAGAATTGTTGAAGAATCAATGGAGATAGATCTGAATGAAGTTTGTGACAGGAATAAAGTAAAATGATGAAGTGATTGGGCAACCTATTGGGTTCTCATAACTGGTACAGCACTTTCTATTAATACCTATGAAAGCTTATTAGTCAAAGCATTGTTGGATAGTGGGACAACAGGCATGTTCATAGATACAGAGTTTGCCAAGAAGAATGGGTTTAGAATACAGAAGTTGGAAAAACTTATGTTGGTTAGAAATATAAATGAAAAAGCAAATGTAAGAGAAGTAATAACTTATGAGGTAGAAGTAAACATGTTCTTCAAAAATTACATAGAAAGAATAAAAATAGATGTATATAACTTAGGGAAAATAGAAGTAATATCAGGAATGCCATTATAAGACTCTAGCCAAGGCAAATTAAATCCACTCCAAGTCTGAGTTAACAAGGACTTAATAAAGTTCCCATTAATTTCTATACACTACTTATACAATTACTACCTGGTCTGTGTACTACTTTCCTGCAGTCATCATGTGACTTCCTCATGTGATGTCACATGTTTTGTGACTATGACTTGTGACCTTGGTCATGTGATACTTTCCCACACTCTCCCTTGTGTAGTAAGTCCAAAGAAAAGAAAAATAAATAATGACTTAGCTGTTTTGTCAAGTTATGATAACTATAGTTGATAACACATAACCTAGAAATAAATTGGGGGACTATCACAAATGGTTACTTACTGTTTGTGATTGGTTGAAGATGGCTTCAAAAAGTGCTTATAAGCAAAGTTAGACAAGTGACAAAAGATGTTATTAAGTCTGAGATCTAATCCTCAGACAAGGAGTTCTTATATATAAAATTGTAATAGTCTATACACTAGAATAGACCATTACATGCTACTACCTATCATTTTACATATAGTAGTGCCTTTGTACTTGAAAATGCAATAACTTAACCATATGGAGGCTGTTCTTAGTTCCAATAAAAGGTAAATGACAATCTATGGGTAATTAATTAATGTTTATATACAAACATTGAGGACTTCATATCTCTACTAATATTAATCACCTTGGGGTTATTCTAGGCTCATTCTGAGCATATGAAGAGAGCTTTTTCTGAGTCTAGAAGCAAAGCATTAATTGTGGAGGTCTTTGAGATATTGGTAATTTAATAAATAGTACCATAGTGGTTACCTACTGATTTGTCTGATATCTTGGCCAATATTGATTGCCTCAAGACATGACTAGTATCAATTAAAAGGTCTTCTTAAGGGCTTTTGAGAATTATTAAGACCATGAGAATTGTTGAAGAATCAGCAGAGATAAGTCCAAATGAAGTTTGTAACATTACCTTCTCTTTTGATTTGAGCTCTATTGAGAAGTTATCTTGTTTTTGGTATATTCTAAAGATATTCTTGCAGCTTTTCACCTGCATTTTGTAGATTTTTTTCAGGTTCCCATGTGTCATCTCCCTAAGTATATCCTTTTTATCTGACAAGGTATCTGTTTTTTTCATGTCTTTGTCATAAGTCTAGAATTTTCTTTATCTCCTATTCTTCCTGGCCCTATATTAAGGTCAGTAGTAGGGGAGTAGCTTTTTGGCCATGGATGGTGGATTCAGAGTACTGAGTTAACTTGCTTGCATAAAAGACTAGGTATAGTACTTAGTAGTGAGGTAGTATCTGTCATGACTTGGCAAAACAGCTAAGTCATTGTTTAATATTTCTTTTCTTTTCTTTATTACTAAGGTAGAGCATGGGAAGATATCATATGACAGTCACAAAGTCACAAAAAAAAAGGTGTGACAGCAGTCACAGAATGGTCACATGACAAGGTAGTCACATGACAGAAGTAGCATAAGGACCATGGGAAGACAGAGCATAGCTATTGAAGTAAAATATATAAGTAGTATAGAAAATCCAATGAGAACTCTATTGAGTTCTCTTTGTCAACTCTGACTTGGAGTGGACTTAAGTCATTGTGGCTAGAGTTTTACACTAGAACTCAATTTCACTTTGAGCACTGTCCACCTTGGACCTTACTTACACTTACTCTTATCCAAATCGACTCTTAGCCAGTGTTCATCACAATCACTAGCCACCTCCATATATAGCTAGGTCCTTGGCTTAAGGGGACTTTACAGTCAGTTAGGGACTGCAGGTGGAGATATGGTACCATACCTGGGTATCACATTCTAGACCTAACCTCACAAACAGGTGGTATTTAGTAGGATACTTATACTGTTTCTTAGTATAAACTTTGTGCCACAGGTGTCCTTGTTACTTGTCTATGCAGAGGATTGACAGTTACTTCTTTAGAGGCCATCTAGAGTAGGGATCTCCTCCATAGAGTGATAGTATAACCCTAGTATTAGGGCAGTAGAACTTTAGCTAGGTAAAGATCTTGTACTCCAGCAGACATAGTTTACTTAGCAAGACTCAACATTCATTCTGTACCCTTCAGAGATGTTATCATAATGTCTCTCTCACAATATAACTCTCTCATGAGTAGCATGCTCAATCAAAAATGTGCCCTCACTAAATTAAGGGCAGAACTGGAAGAAAGACAGAGAAAGCTATGCTATGAGTGTAAGAAGTTTGGGTACCTAGCCTGTAACTGCAGGAACAAGAAAGAGGAAGAGAAGAGAACATTTGTTCCTCAAAACAGATTTGAGGTGTTGTCAAGTAGAGTAATAAGGTGTGGGATAGAGATAAGAAGGTAGGAAGAAGACAGAAAAGAAGGAGAAGGAATACAATGTTTTAAGTGCAAAAAAGAAGGACATCAGTGGAAAGAATGTCAAAAGAGGAGAAAGGAAGGAAGAAAAAGAGTAGTGCAGGTGGTGGCACCATAGAAGTGCAACCAAAGAAAGAGCCAGCATGCTCCATAAGGAGAAATATGCAGGAGAATAAGATGAGGTATCTTGAGTGTGAGGGAATGGGACACTGATATAAAGATTGTCCAAATAGGAGACTAGAAAGGGAGAGGGCAGCACATGTGATAATCCCACAAAAGGCACAGCAGGAGGGGTAAAGGAGGAGTCTAGAAAATGCTCTATGACAAAGAGTACTTGAGCATTGTAGAGAGGGAGTACCTAAAGAAGCAGATCTGTTTGAGTTAGGATGGAGTAGTGAGGAAGTGGTAGTTTTGTATTTGACATACAAAGATTGTGGGAAGAAAGAACATCATGTAGTGGAAGATAGAGGGCAGGGAGTGATCAAAGGAAAAGAATGGAAAGAACTAAATAAATGTGGAGAATATATAAAGAAAGGAAAAGGAAAGGTGACACACTCTGCTAAGGGAAAAGTACAGCAAAGTAGTGTATGGGCAAGAGACCTAGAAGGCATAGCAAAAGAGAGGGATAGTCAAAGGGAAGTTTGTAGAACTTTCAAAATGTTGAAAGAAATGTGGTTGGATATTGGGGTCAAAAGAATGGACACCAGAGTGTCACAATTAAGGCACTCTTAGATAGTGGTGCAATAGGGATGTTTATGAATAGAAAGATAGCAGCCAAACATAGATTTAGGTTGCAAAGGTTAGAGAGGCCAGTAAGAGTAAAGAATGTGAATGGAACATACAATAGTGGAGAGGCTATTACACATGAAGTGGAAGTAAATGTGTATTATAAGAGCCATGTTGAAAGAATAAGAATAGATGTATATGACTTGGAAAGGATAGAAGTAATTTTAGGAATGCCATGGCTAGTGGCACATAATCCAGAGATCAACTAGGAAACAGGAGAAGTAAAAATGATGAGATGCCCACCTCTGTGTGACAGAGTAAAAAGGAAAAGAAGAAAAGAAGAAAAGAGGAAAAAGAGTAGTAACTGCAGAAGAAGAGAAAATTGTCAGATAAATAATAGATAACAAAGAAGATTGGGGAAGAGAAAAAGAGATCAAAGAGAACCATAGAAAGATTAAGGAAATGGTTCCAGAAAAATTCCTAAAGTAGAGGAAAGTATTTGGGAAAGTAGAATCAGAGAGAATGCCAATGAGAAAGGTTTGGGATTATACTATAGATCTCAAAGATACATTTGTACCATGAAAAGGAAGGATTTACCCATTATCAAAAGATAAAAGGGAAGAAGTCCAGAACTTTGTGGAGGATCAATTAAGAAAAGGGTATATTAGACCAACAAAATCCTCTCAAACATCGCCAGTATTTTTCATAGGCAAGAAGGATGGGAAGAAAAGGATGGTTATGGACTATCATAATCTAAATAGCTAGATGGTGAAGAATAACTACCCATTACCATTAATCACCGAGTTAATTGACAATATGGGTGAAAAGAAAGTATTCACTAAAATGGATCTCAGGTAGAGGTTCAATAACATAAGAATAAAAAAAGGAGATGAGTAGAAGAGAGCATTTATGACACATGTAGGATCCTTTAAGCCAACAGTTATGTTCTTTGGAATGACAAACTCGCCAGCCACGTTCCAGGTGATGATAAATGAAATACTAAGGGACTTAATAAATAAAGGAAAAGTAGCAGTATTTGTAGATAATGTGTTAGTAGAAACAGAAACAGAGAAAGGACATTGTAGTGACTTAGCCTGAGACAACTTAATCACCCTCCAAGTCTAAGTTGACAAGGAGAACTTGATGGAGTTCCTATTATTTTCTGTATACTACTTATACAACTACTATATAGTTTGTGTACTACTTTCCCATACTTATCATGTGACCCATCATGTGATGTCATGTGATGTGAATGCTGTGACTTCTTGTCATGTGACTGTGACTATGTGACACTTTGTGATACAACACTTTCCCACACTCCTTTCTGTATAGTAAGTCCAAAAGAAAAAGTAAAATAAAGTAAATATAAATAATGACTTAGCCATTTTGCCAAGTCATGACAGATATGATGAGATTATAAAAGAAATATTGAGGAGGTTAGAAGAGAATGACTTGTATATCAAGCCAGAAAAATGCATGTGGAAAGTGAGAAAGATAGGATTTCTTGGAGTCATCATAAGACCTAACAGAATAGAAATGGAGAAGAAAAAGATAGATGGAGTATTAAGTTGGCCAGAGCCAAAGAATGTAAAAGATGTTAGGAAAATTTTGGGCCTTGCAAATTATTATAGGAGGTTCATCAAGGATTTTGCACAAGTAGCTAGACCAATAAACATGTTGACAAGAAAGGATATGAAATAGCAGTAGGGGCAAGAGCAGCAATGAGCATTTGATAAGCTCAAAGGGATTTTCACAATGAGACCAGTACTAGTATCCCCAGACTTAGACAAAGAGTTTAGAATAGAAGCAGACACCTCAAATTATGCTATAGGAGGAGTGCTATCAATGAAGTGCTCCAATGAGTTGTGGAGACCAGTAGCCTTTATTTCCAAATCCTTGAGTAATACAGAAAGAAACTATGAAATATATGACAAGGAAATATTGGCAGTAGTTAGATGCTTGGAAGCATAGAAACACTTCCTAGAAGGAACTGTAGTAAAATTCAAGATCTGGACAGATCATAAAAATCTCAAATACTTTATGAAGGTACAAAAATTGAATCAAAGACAAGTAAGATGGGCATTATACCTATTTAGATTTGATTTTACATTAAAACATGTTTTGGGGAGTAAAATGGGAAAGGCAGACAGTTTAAGTAGGAGGCCAAATTGGGAAGTAGGAGTAGAAAGAGACAACAAAAATGAGATGTTAGTAAAGCCAGAATAGCTGGAAGTAAAAAGGACAGAAATAGTAGAAATTGTGGTTGAAGGAGTGGACTTATTGGAGAAAATAAGGCAGTTGTAAGTAAAAGACGATGAAGTTGTCAAAGTAGTAGAAGAGATGAAACAAGCTAGAGTTAAAATATTAAGAGATGAAGAGTAGAGAGAAGTTAATGGCATAATGTACAAGGAAGGAAAGGTTTATGTACCTAAGGATAATAAGCTTAGAACAGAGATCATTAGGTTACATCATGATATGCTAGTAGAAGACCATGGAGGGCAGTAGAAGACAGTAGAGTTGGTCACTTGTAACTTTTGGTGACCAGGAGTAACAAAAGAGGTAAAGTGATATGTGAAAAGATGTAATGCCTGCTAGCAAAATAAAAATTGCACAGAGCAACTAGCAGGAAAGTTAATACCCAATTCAATACTGGAGAAACCTTAGATTCATATTTCAGCAAACTTTATTACCAAGTTGCCTTTAGCTCAGGAGTATAACTCAATTTTAGTAGTAGTCGATAGGTTAATGAAAATGGTACACTTTATTCCTACTATAGAAAAGACTTGAGCAGAAGGGTTAGCACAGTTGTTTATAGATAATGTGTGGAAACTACATAGGTTACCTGAAAGTATCATTTTAGATTGGGGACCCCAGTTTGCAGCAGGAATTATACAGGAGTTGAACAAGATGTTGGGAATCAAAAGTAAATTGTTGATGGTATTCTACTCTCAAACAGATGGACAAACAGAAAGGGTGAATCAGGAGTTAGAACAATACTAGAGGATGTTTATCAGTTATAGGCAAGAACAATGGCCAGAATGGTTAGGAACAGCAGAGTTTGCATACAAATATAAAGCATACTCAAGTACTTGAATGTTGCCTTTCAAGGCAAATTATGGACAGGATCCAAAGATGGAATTTGAGAGAAGAAAGAAGAGGAAATATATAGAAACAGAAAATTTTGTAGAGAAAATGAAAGAAATACAAGAGGAGACAAAAGCAGTGCTAGGAAAGGTGCAAGAAGACATGAAGAAATATGCCGATAGAAGAAGATCAGAAGTCAATGAATATAAAGTAGAAGACTTGGTAATACTCAGCACTAAGGATCTGAAATATCAGATAGTTGGAAGAAGAACAGAGAAGTTGACAGAGAGGTTTGTAAACCCTTACAAAGTACAAAAGATAGTATCATTGAATGCAGTAAAATTAGAACTACCTAGTATAGTAAAAATTCATCCAGTAGTAAATGTTAGTAGAATATGACATTATGTAGAGCAAGTAGAAGGGCAGAGGAAGGAGCAACTGGTTCCAGTAATAATTGAAGGAGAAAAAGAGTAGGAAGTAGAAAGAATATTGAACAAGTAGAAGGATAAATATCTGGTATGGTGGAAAGGATTTACAGTGGAATCAAATACTTGGGAAGGAAGAGAAAATTTAGGAAATGCCAAAGAGACAATCAAGGAATTTGAGAAAGAATACAGATAGGATATGGAGGACATAAGGAAATAGGAAAGAGAAGAAGGAATGTTTAAAAGAGGAGAATTACCAGAAAGATTTACAGCAAAGAAATTATTTGGATAGACAAATAAGAGATATAACCAGGAATATTGGGGAAGATTAGAGAGAAATTAGAATAGATAGAAAGAAAGTCAATGGAAGAAGAATCAACCAGGTAAAAGAAGAACTACACTGGAAACAATTGAGAAAGAAGAAGAAATCAAGCAAGGAAAGTTGGGGATAAGGGAGTGGACAGATGAAGATAATGAAATGGATAATATAGTGGACCCATACTATGAATTGTAAAGAAAATCCTTGGGATGAGGAAACTTAAGAGGGAATAGTGTCATGACTTGGCAAAACAGCTAAGTCATTTTCTATTTTTCCTTTTGTTCTGTTTTGTTTTATTTAGTTATATCATTACTAAGGTGGAGTATAGGAAAGTATAATGTGACAGTCACAGAGTCACAAAGTGTATTGATGTCACAGGTCACATTCACAACACATGACTAGGTAGTCACATGACAGAAGTAACATGAGAACCATGGAAAAACAGAGTATAGCCACTGAAGTAAAATATATAAGTAGTGTAAAGAATCCAATGGGAACTTTATCGAGTTCTCCTTGTTAACTCTAACTTAGAGTGGACTTAAGTCATTACGGCTAGAGTCTTATACTAGTATTGTCTAAGTTCTCTATCTATAGTCCCTAACTAATTCCAAAGTTTCCTTTATACCTAGTTGTGAGTACTGTGTTTACTAGTAAGAGTAAGGCAAGGCCTCAAGGTAAGGGGTTGTTTAAGGTATTGAGTTCTAATGTTAAGGTATAAACTTAGGATTAAAGTTCTGACCCCAACCAGTAATGATTGAAAGAGAAAAACTCAATAGAGTTCTCCATTGAATTTCTACTATTATTTATACATATTTTACATAGTCTGTGCCCCTAATTCCCACAGTTACATATTTTACTAGAATGTTCTACTGTCATATATCCTAGTCACATAATGAGGTTTATGTAAAGTTCCTATGCTATTTATAGTATAATCCTATTATATGCCTTGAGATTGCAAATTAGTTGTTTAAAAGCATAAGAAATGTTTTTTTTCTTGGTCTTCTCATAACACTATCCCTTATAAGTGTCTCCTAGTTTTCAGCACTAAAATCAGCAAAAGGAACAGTGGTAGTGAAGTTGGTGAAGGTCAACATATCTATTTTAAGTAATTAATTACAGTTCTTGAGTATGTTTTCAAGGGGGTAAAAGAAAAAAATACCCAATTTTAGCCTCTTAATGCCATTATGTTATACTAAATACCATTCCAATCATATTATTTCTATGGAATAGTAATTTTAAGCTCTAGAAGAGCTTTACAAATTTCTGGTACTCTAGTAGCTGGTTTGAAAAAATCTACATTTTTGAGATACTTACAAGTGCCTTTTAACATTCTCTACTTTTTGGCTATAAGCTTGTGACCAATCTCATCTAGCTCTATTATTACATCCTACAGTCAATTGAACCATTTCCACAGAGAATTATACTGTGGATCCTTAACCCAGGTCTTGTTTTCACTTATCTTAGTAAAAAAATAGTGATATATGATCTAAGGTAGGTTCTAGAAGTTCTTTGTACTTCTTTATACATAATAGTTTCTTTGTTTTTTAAAAATGTAGTTCTTGGGAGCAGAATGCAAAGTAGAAGTCGTCTACTTTGTGCCAACAAGGGTCTACTTCAACAAGTTTGTTATATAGTTTAGTAGATAAAGTAGGTTCTATTCCAATTCTCTCTAGTAATGACTTGTTCTTTATACTCTCCTGGTTCAGTGAGAAATGTTTAATAAGGGATTTCTTGGTGTTTTTGATAGTGGACATAGCTTAGTGTGAGAAGGTAAATGAGTTCAGAGAGAAAAGTTGTTTTAGGATTTTTTCTTTGTGGTTGAGGGTGAAAAGATATATATTTTTGTTTTATTTTTTTTTTTTTTTTAAATCATCAATTTATTACACGGGGCACAGAGGCAGGCCGTGGTAAGTACACAGTACCTACTTAGATAAAATAATAGGAAAGAAGAGAATAGGAAGTAATGGGAAAGAAAAGGAAGTGAAAACTACTAGGTGATAAAGGCTGCGCTTTTGCTCAAGGGAGCCACACTGCGATGGGACCTTATCCGTTGTCAAAGCAGAATGCTTCAGGGTTATCTGCGAGGAAGTGCATGAAGCTGTTGATAATGATGTTGCAGGGACGCGTGGAAGGATTGTATCTTTCACATTCCATGACAATGTGTTCACGGGTTTGAACTTCAGCTTTGCTACAAGGGCAACTGGTGGGGAGGTGGGGGAAGAATCTCTGTCTGTATTCTCCAATGGGGGCACGGCCAGTGGTCATGCGGGTGAAGTGAGCGCATAGAGAGTTGGTAAAGCCTATGACAGGGAGCCATGAACCTCCTTTAGCATATGTTGGTTTGATAACCCTTTCTTTTTCGTCTTCAAAGTTAAGGAAGTAATGACCTTTCTTGAGGCTTTTAGCGAAATAGGTTTGCCATTCGCACAGGATGTTGTCGCATTCTTTTTTGCAGCTGAATAAATGAGACTCTTTACTAGGGAAGGTGGGGGTGCATGCGCTTGCTTTGACTTGGTCATCTACAAGTTTGTGTCTGGGCCACTCGGCTTTGCTAGGGCAGTACCAGAAGCGGATATTGTTCCTACCATCTTTGCTGAGGAATGTTTTGATAGCAGATGCTAAAGGAATGAACATGTTCTGAAGAGGGTCGACTTTGGACTCCAGGATTTTCTTTGCTGCTGCGATGAAGTCGGTTATAACCGTTATTTCGTGTACACCATCTACTTCCATGGCAGGGATGAGACCAGTGTGAATGGCCATGAGTTCAGCTTCGATGGGAGTGATGTTTAATGAGTAGACTTGTAGTTGTTTGATGACGGAGTGGTGGGTCCAGATGTGTGCAGCTGCTGTAGCTACATGGGTTTTTTTTACGCCTCCGTCTGCGATGACAGCCGCACTGTTGGGGTTAACTTGCGATGACCTGAAGGCAAGGTTGAGGCTTTGTAGATGTTGGTAAAGGTCCTCGTTGGAGGAAGAAGAAGGGGAATGAAAACTAATTCTACTAGAGAAATGATCGACTATTTGAGAACCAGGAGAGAAAAGAGGGTGAAGGGGATTAAAGCAGTTTCTAACGCTGTTGAGTCGTTTATTGACGTCCTTGATAGGGCTCTTGAGGTTAGCTTGTTGCTTCATAGTAAGTTTGGACGTTGCAGTTTTGTGAGGTGCTTGATTCTTAGCGTGTTGGGAATCTAGTAGGGAGTTGATAGCATGTGAGGGAGGGATGGACGCGTAGCGAAGATGGTGTCTGCTATTCAGTTTGCGGAGGTGCAGGGTAATGGGGATGAGGCTTGCGATAGTTTCAATGCCTTCAGTTGGAGAGGTTCGGAAAGCACCCGTAATCCAGAGGGCTGCCCTTCGCTGCATTTTCTTAAGTTCAGTGATGTTTTTAACGATGGGGGCTCCTTTGAAAAACCACAGTTGAAATCCATATAGGGCGATGGGTAAGACGCACATCCTATATAAAAGTCGTTTTTGAATGGGGAGAAGGCCCTTTGAAGAGTTGCCTAGCATCTTCATGGCGCTGAGGGTGGAGAGGCACTTCGTTGCATAGAAGTGGGTGTGGTAATGGAAGTTGAGTTTGTAGTCGAAGTAAAAGCCTAGATATCGCCAGATAGGCTTAGAGGAGATGACAGAGCCTCCTACTGATACAAGGTTTATGGATGGGTTGGGAGGGTGACGGGCTCTTGTGAAGTGGAAGAGTTCGGTTTTGTCGTGTTCCATGACAAGGCCGGTGTCAATGAGGATTTTTGAGATGATGTTGTAACTACATAATAGAAAGGAGTTAGAAAGGGAATAACTCTTCTCCTGAGAAATCAAAAGTCCGTCGTCAACAAATGAAAGAATATCTGTAGGAATTTCTTTATTGAGGTTTTTGATTCTTTTTTTGAACGTTTTTATAATTGGAGCTAGATATACTGCTGATAGGATGGGAGAGAGGGTGGAACCTTGGCCAACGCCGACATTTACATTAAAGGAGGGAGATGTGAATGAATTCCATGAATATGAAGTAGAACGATTCGAGTGATAACTGTTGAAAAACCTGACAATGTTAGTGTTAAGGCCAGCTTTTTTTAAACATAGTGAGAGGAATTGGTGGTTAAGGGAGGGAAAGAATTGAGCGATGTCAAAGGCAAGAACGCTCGTGTGGCATTGTCTGAGCCAGCCAGCCCTGATAAGATGAGTGAGGTATATACCCGCGTCTGTTGTGGATTGTTGTCGGATGCCCCCGAATTGATGAGAGTCGATGAAGCTATTGGCTGATAGTTGGAATTGAAGTCTATTGCTGATGACTTTCTCAATGAGTTTGCCCGTGGTGTTGAGCAAGACAATTGGTTGGAATGATTTGGGAGAGTCGTAGTTGATTTTGTTTGGTTTGGGTATCACCACTGTGTTGGACGATTTAAAATGGGACAGCCAGAATTCTAACTCAATACACGCATTAGCAATATGTACAAACTTTTGTAAGCATCTTTTGTTTGTGATCAGTGATTTGAGGTGTCTCCAGGCAATGTGGTCTGGGCCGGGAGTCGACAAAGACGAACACTTAGCTATAGCGTCCTTGAATTCTTGTTTCGAGAATGGGGGCCAATGGATTTGGTCAGCTTGTGGGATTTCATTTAGGAAGGATGCATTTATGGGTCTATTCTCGGCTGAGTTGTAAGACAAATGTAGAGCGTGCCACAGGTCTGGCAGAGTATTGCACGGTTGACCTTCGTATATGATGGATTCTATAGTCGGCAGGTTTTTCTTTTTAACCCAGTTCATGAGATCCCACAGTCTTTTATTTGAGGATGCGATCTCATAGATTTTGTTGTTAAAGAATTCTTTCTTTGCAATTCAGGTGCTTGACTTGAATTCTCGCCAGTGTTCAATATCTCCTGTGTTGCGATACCTATTTAGACTTTCAGTACACTCATGATTCCACCACTCTTTAGAATGTTTGGTTATGCATTTCTTTTTTGCTTGGGAGAGCCATGCTTCGTTGAAGATATCTGCTAAATGTTGGGCAGCCGCTTCCAGGTTTTCTTTTGACGTGATGTTCGAGGTGTCGAGGGCGAGAATGCTGTCGGTGATGGCTTTGATGAAGTCCTTTTCTTCTTCACTGTCTTTGCTTATGGACCAGAAAGAATTGTCTATGTTTGTCTCGTTGATGCTTACTTTGATAATAAGGGGGACATGATCTGAGGGCCTGCACAATTCAGGGTGGAGGGAATGTTGGCCGAATCCTGAGTTGTTGGGGTTGATGAAAGCTAAGTCTATGACAGAGTTAGTGTCGCGCAGATTATCTGCAAACCTCGTTGGGCCCGGGTTGACGGGTGGTGATAGATCTAGACCTAGGCTTTTAGCTAAGGTTAGTAAGTCTTCGGTATGAACAGAATGGTGAGGATAATTGGGGTCCCAATCGTTGTCTCTTATGTTGAAGTCACCTGTCATGACTACAGTGTTATTTAGGTCAATGATGTTTCGATTGAGAAAGTGTAGGGCACTTTGATTGTCGTTGGAATAAACATTTATGACGTAGTTGATGTGTTGGCCAGAATGGAAGGCTAAGACGTTGACGTCTCAATGATTAATAATGTCAAGTCTGAGAGTGAATCTCATTTTCTGCAGCTTTTTGTTGACATAGGTTGCAACTCGAGCGTAATTTTCCTGATTTGGGTCCTGTCTGATGAAAAGGGTCCAGTCGGGATGATTAGGGGTGCCGTATATTGGGTCTCCTGTAGGGTCAGTATGACTCGGAACACGGCGAATGAGAGATTTGGGTGGTTCTTGAACTAGGATGATATCCATGTTGTTTTTGTTATTTTCTAATATGATATTCATTAGAGTTTTATTTTTCCTTACGTTTTGTGAAAATATTTTAAGGGTTTCCTTAATCATAGTTTCTTACCGCCTACAGCTAGGTGAATTGAGTTGGCCTTGGATTCCCGGGCTTCTTGTGCTTTTTTTGAGTGCCAGTCTCTGTTGAATTGGTTTCTCCAGAAGGGACATTTGGAGTCGTCAGCCATGTGTTCACCTTTGCAATTGATGCATTTGAAGGGGTGAGGACAGGGCGTACCTTGGGCAGTTTTGAGTCGGGGGGGTTTGATTTGGGGTTGGCTTTACAGCACCATGCTAGCTCTCTGTGATGTTCGAGTTTGTGTGGGCTGCTACACTTTTGGCATCTAGACCCATGAGCTTGACATAAAAAGGTTGTATGACCCCATTTCCAGCAATTATGGCACTAGGGGACGCCAGGGTTCATGTTGGTGGCTCTGACTATGGCAATGTGACGACCTAGGTTGAAAGAGTGGTTAATTAACAATTTAGCTTTAGAGCCGTTTTGGGTGTCCCATATATCAAACCATATGATAGCCATGTCTGACTTGGGTGAGGCCTTGATAATGCGTGGTTTGGTGGCCAGGGAGACATTTTCGAAGAGGTCGATGTGCTTCATGAAGTCTGTGATGTTATCGCTGGTAATTTTGTTGCCATCATTTCGGAGGTAGGGAAGGCCTGTAATCTTCAAATATGATTTGGACTGTGGAAGTCTGGGGCTTGGAATGTCGTTGCTGTTAATGCCTTCAACTGATTTGAAGTAGTTTCCTATGATGGAGAGATCGCTGGGGTTTGGAACCTCGTTGGTGATGATGGCGATTCCCCCAGAGCATGGACGGATAAATTCAGAGTGCATCGACGATTTGACATTTTTTAAAAGAGTGTTAATTTGGAATACATAGGTGCTGGCATCGCCCATGATGCTTTCTGCGAGATCATTATGTACCGGGATAATGGCCTGTTTTCTAGAAGGTCCTTTAGTAGTAAATTGGACTTTCTTGGCTTTGTTGGTGTGTTAGCCAAAAGCTGCATTATGCATTTCAAGAACTTTCTTATTTGGTAGGGCTGGGAAGGCTTCCTTGATCTTGAGGGCATTTGCGACATTTGACACGATTTGAGCATAGGACAGGGGGGTTTTTTCCTTGGTGGCAGTTTTTTGTTGGCATGCCCTTGATTTCTCCAGAATTTCCTTGGAGGGGCAGGGAGGGATGGAGGGGGGTACCTTAGTTACGTGAGGGCCATAATGAGTATTTGCACTAGGTGAGGGTCTGGTAGGTTTGCCAAATTCCTTTGTGACGTTGTCCCTGATGGATGATTTGTTGGCAGTCATGAGGGTATCCCATCCTGATTCGAAGATAGCTGATACAAAGTCCCATGCTGATTCGCCGAAGGGGTCCAGTTGCCTGATGCTATTAGTGTCCCATTCCTTAACGTTTCGTTACCTTAGGAAGTATGCCATGCGTTTTAGGGAACATGGGATGTTATTAATATCGCTGTTAAGGAATTCGTTGGTGCCGAACAGAGATATCGCCGAGAAGTTTCCATTCCATAAACTGGGGTCTGCTGGGACGTTAGCGTTATATGGAATAACTTCGGGGGGAGAAGGTTCTGTGAAAGGGTCGCTATAACTGGTGACTGCAGGGTTAGGCGCCGCCTCAGGGGGGACACGTGGGTCTGATGCTAGCAGGGAGAAAGAGAAGTTTGTAGCATTCTCAGCCGAGGGGAGGGAGGGGTCCGCAATTTCTATGTCCATGTTGCAATTGGCGGCCACACGTTCAGCATAATCGACTTCCGAGGGGGGGGAGGAGTCGTCCATTGGGGAGGGAGAGGTACTGCAGAGTCCGTTGGTGCTAGTGCGGGACATTGGGCGTCCGCGTTGTATGTTGTAGGCATCATCTTCTGGCCTAACTGAGGTAATGTTGGGGGTCATACTTGTAGTGAGAATATTGAAAAGAGAAAAATGTGAAGGTTTATTCACTAAACTAAACTCAGGCACTACTAACAGTGTTGGTAGTACGAGTAAAAGAAGCGATGATATATTTTTGTGTCATGTCACTTTTACTATTGATAATTACATAATTATCTAATAGAATTGAAATAGAAATTAAATGAATGAGAACACCAATAAAAAAAATAGAAATAGGAGATGATAAAGTATACCCTATTACACAGATAGCCCAAAGACTACCCTATACCTCCCCCTTTCTTTCTAAGATGACGTCCTCATCATCTACTGTCCTTTTCTATTCCTTTCAATCTCTTTCTGATCTTTAATTTTTGCATGTGAAGGTGACAGAAAACAAGCTAGAGCACTACTAATCTGAGATACAATCCAACAACATCAACTTTGTAAGTGTTCTCAAAGATTATGTGATCTCTTCAACAGCTCCCATTGCTTTTCAAAGTCCTCAATTGTCCATTAACATTATCCCCAAGGGTCCTGCTACTCTATTCTAACACTTCAAAGTCCTTTGCTAACATTCATTAAACTAATCATAGATACTGGTGAGAGCCTCTCAATCCCACTACCAGCTTCCCCCTGACCCCTATTTCCATTCACTGTACCCTCATTTAACAATTGACCTACTACTTGCAGACCTCCTCTTGACAGTAGGCATGTGCCCTTGACATTCCTATCCTACTGATCTCTGTGCTAAACTGATATTAACATAGTTTCTACCATTCTTTATACTGCTTCTATGAGGTCTCCCTTTGGTCAGCTTCTTCTCTGCGACTTGAAGAGACATTTTAATATGTTGGGGACATTGTTGCCCTCCCTTTTTAGTGAGATTTCCAAGCATTTTTGATATCTCCTGTCCTTCTTTAATCTTTAACCATTCTTTGTCCCTCCTCTTTGTCCCTTTGTTTTTAGCTCCTCGCTGCCTAACCTTCTCTGTTTCTGTTCTTTCACAGGCAACGTCCTCATTGTGTTGTATGCTCTTCCATATGTTTAGTACTCCCATCTCTTTCTCCTTGACTAGCTAACTCATCACCATCACACTACCACCAACTACTCTGTCTCCTCTGCTCTCTGTCCCTTTTCTTTTGACTCCTTGCTGTCTGGACTCTTCTGTCACTCTTCCCAAGACAATGTTCTTATTGCATCATATACTCTTCTCTACATTTAGTATCTCTATCTCTTTCTCCTCAACTAGCCAACTTGCCACCCCCATATTGCAGCTGACTACTTCATCTATCCTACTCTCTGTCTCTCCTAATCTATCTCCCTTCCCCTTTCTTTCTAAAACAATATCCTTGTTATGTCGCATGTTCTCTCCTATATTCAGTATTCCTCTTTTTTTCTCCTCGACTTGCTGATCCACTGCCTACACACCACTGCCAGCTACTCCATTAATCCAGTACTCTATCTCTTTTACATTGCCTTCCTCTCCTCTAAGATGACATCTTCATCACATCATATATCCTCTCCTTCATTCATCGCCATCTTCTTACCCCTACTAATACTAGCAAAGAAAATCTTTGCTTCTTCACCATAGTTACTCCCACTAGGCTCCTCATCAAATTTAAACTCTTCTCTTTCACTTTTACTTCTCTCCTCTATTGCCAGCATGCTGCTCTTTAGCCTCTTGCTCCTTCTTTCCCTTGTTAGCACTACTACTCGCTTTCTACCTTCTCCTGGGTCTGAGATCTCTACCTCCATACTGCCATCCTCTTATTCAATCTTCCCTAACTTTACCCCCTTTTGCCATGGTCTCCCTAGTAGCAGCTAATATGGTGCTGACTGCACCACAAATGCATGTATATAAGTCCTTAATTTTTTTTACTTCCAATTCCAGATACTCAACACACCCTAGCATCCCTTTCTTTCCTCCATTTGTAGTCTACATCGTCATTTTCTGTTCTCTGTTCACCACTAACCCTATTTTATTGCACAGATCCTCTCATACAATCACAACCTCAGACCCTTTGTCTAACAACCCCCATTCCCAATATCTTCCTATAACTACAACTTCTATCTCTCAAAGTGGTATCACAAATTCTACCAGTATCTTAGGCATAGTTACTAGGGCAGCTTCAACTGTGAACATCTTATTCTGTGTGCATATCAGGTCTACCATTTCTTGTCACAGGTCCTTACTGAGTGCTAATAGGTCATGAACTTGGATGTTCAGCACTTGAACATCCAAAATGTTCTGCAAAACTTCCTGTGGTACCTCTGAATTTGCAATTCTAGGCTCTCATTAATATGCCAGCTAGTGTGCTTTCACTTTCTTTTTCTTCTCTCATCTACTAACTGTGTCCTCCCTAGCATACTTTTTCCTATCTGTTACCTCTGTCACCTCTCTCTTTCTCTCTTGTGCTCATATTGTTGTTATGCCATACAACAATTTAGACAAAATAAGTGATATTTTTCACTGTAATAACCAGGATAACCAGCTTGAGAGAAGAGTTCAGCCTCCCAGAGATATTCCCTAGATGCCTAGTTGTGGACTTGAGCATCTTGCTTGAGTAGCAGAGTAGTAGCTGTGACCACCACTACATATGCCTCATAGATACTTGCTTAGGTGCCTCGTATTGGATTTACAATAGATTTCTCTTCTAGAAGTACTCTTGAGGACAAAAGTGAACTTAGACAGACTAATACAATCCAAGCGACATCATACCTCAGCAGCCGGCAGTACTATTTGTAGAAGAGTTATGATCAGATCTGAGCCACCATCACTGATGGCTAATTATAGCAAGAGCAAGAGAGTTAAGCCACCATGGAGTCGTATTGCAACAGTAGGAGAAGGAAATTGAAATCTGGAGAAATGAGAAGGCATAGAGGAGGTAGAAAGAGAAACAGGAAAGCTGAGAAGAGAGGCAGCAAGAAGGTTAGATAAAGATAATGCACTCAAGAGCAAGATAGCTCGAGATTGCCATCTCCTTCTACAGCTCAGCAAAAGGCTCGAGACCTGACCATTGTGCAGAGGAGGATTCCTAGAGTAGGGTTAGAGGATTGGGGAGTAGTCACCCAGTGTTTGGGAGAAGCACCGTCTCATCATTGCAGCCTTGCTATGTTTGGGAATTCAGAGATTTTCTTTGTCTCACTTTCTTTGTTGTCTCTTTGCTTTGTAATCATAATAAAATACTCTAGGGCACAGAGGAGCACTCAAGTATCATACTACTACCATCCCTTTCTATTGCTCTAGAGCTTAATGGCTATTTGGAGTGACTGAGTCTCTATCTTTCTGAGTGTTCCCCTTTTATTTCTAAAAACCACAAAACTTCTCCCTTGATGGGAATTCAAGCCCCAATGGACTTAGGCATTTGCTTATGCTAGGAGTTAATAGCTCACTATGTATCATTGAAGTTGGCTTCCAGTTGTATAGTCAGCTAAAGAAGAGCCTACACAATGTCACAGAAGTTCTAGTTAGTTCTACTGTATCAATGGCAAGCCAGACTACTAGACTAGATAAGGGCAGTAGTGTCATGATGCAAGACAAACACACATCTTAGAGAATCTATTACAGTGAGATCTACCTCAAGTGGATTTGTAAAATGTTTATTATCCTTTCTTTTGGTTATTTGAGTTTCCCCCTCTATTCTCCCTGTTCTTAAGCTCTCTTTTTCATTTGATCATCTTCCTAGTGCCTACTTGTTTAGTGCACAATTGTGAGACATCTCAGAGATCTTTTATATTTTCATTTGTTATCACTCTTGTCTTGTGATCAAATTCCCTTTAATCCCTATCATCATTATCAAACCTATACTTTTCTTTACTTCCTCCTTCAACTCCACTATTGCTCCCCATACAAATTTGTCATTCTCCTCTTGTATTGCCTCAATGAATGAGCTAAACTTTATAGGCCCTAGGATTATGCCAGATAGGTGTGGTAAAGGATCTCGAATATTCCACTTGGTATCTACTGCTCCCTTAAGTCCTTCTGGGTAACAAGCATTGATTGGGAATCCATTCATATGAGTGTAATATCCATTTGCTTATAGTAGGACCTGTTGTGATTGAATATATTCTGCTGCTGTTAGGCAAGTCCTTAGATGACATTCTAGCTTCTTGCAGAAATAGCAAGGAAAGTTGTAAGGCATAGAAGCAGTAGGCTAGGAGTATCTGAGGTAGGAGGGTGTCATAGTGGCACTCATTGCCGTGATAGTTAAGGCTCTGAGATGAGAGGGCAAGAGGAGGTTTTCAGTTATTTTTGAGACTAGGACAAATAGCTATGCATAAGCTATTGCATATGCATTGTCCTTAACATTCAGCTACAGTAGTTTTCAAATGAGTTCATTTACTTTTTCCTGCTTCTCTTTCTTCTTATTTCCTTCATTCTCGAAGTGTACTTTTCTTGTTCTCACCTTCCTTTTTGCAGGTTTTTTTTTCTTCTCTCATCCTTCTCACTATCTGAATCCAATCCTGTCTCTACCCCAATCACTTGCTCCTCTGACTCATTATCACTCAAGTCACCCCTTCTCTCTCTCTTTTCTTTCCTTGATATTCTACTCCATCCTTCTCTCGTAGCTGCCTTCCTCAACACAAAGTAACCTGCCTCTATTGCCTTCTTAGCCTCTGGGACCTGGTCACTCTTGAAGTTGGCATCTTGTGCTTCAAGATAATCACTAATAGTATACCAAAGCTCGAGAGAGAGTCTTTTCCAAAAATATTTATTATGCTGCTTTTTGTTGATGACATCTGCTTCCACTAGGTCTGCAGTAATAATCCAGAATTTCCTGTAGTATGTGTCCAAGTCCTCCTCATCTGTAATGCTCTCTTTTGCTAATTTTTTGACCAGTTTAACTAGCTCAGCCACTGTCAGTTTGTCCTCTAGAAGGGTCTTTAAGTAAGCCCCCATTATTTTCCTTTTCAGCTTCCTATAGTTATCTCTATATCCCTCTAACCTTTTCCAGAACTTTTTCGTCTCCTTGTTCACATACTTCACTACCATCTTCGTCTTCTCCTTTGTTGTTAACCTATGCCTCTCAGCTAACTCCTCAAATTCCTTTAGAAATTCCTTTAACTCCTCTGGGTTTCTTGAATCAAATTCAGGAGCTCATTTTGATCTTGGGACTGGCATGCCCAATACTCCTGTAGCCATTAACATTGACATAGTTAAATTTTCAGTAGGATTTAATAGTTCTCTTCATGTGTGTTCTCTTAGACTTTCTTCTTCTATCTAAGATTCCTTAGGCTTATTGCTTTCCTTAGCTGTTTTCTTAGGCCTTATGACTTCTGCTGGTCTTTTCTTTGGGTATGTTCTTCTTCTTGTCCTTAATGTACTAGCACTAAGACTATCTTCTGACTGATTTCTGTTAGGTGTTTTGGTAACAGGATTAGAGAATAGACAACTATCCCCTTGCAGTGGGCTCCAATTTGTGGGAAGGTAAATGAGTTCAGAGAGGAAAGTTGTCTTAGGATTTTTTCTTTGTGGTTGAGGGTAAAAAGATATATATTTTTGTGTCATATTACTTTTACTATTGATAATTACATAATTATCTAATAGAATTGAAATAGAAATTAAATGAATGAGAACACCAATAAAAGAAATAGAAATAGAAGATGATGATAAAGCATACCCTATTACATAGGTAGCCCAAAGACTATCCCCACATTAGGGAAAAAAGTGAGCACAATATTCCTAGTTTAGTATATAAGTAGAAAACTATACTATACTACTCTAAAAGTATTCTTCCAACATTAATGATAGGTCCTGTCTTGAGGGGAAAAGAGTCAATGTCATGTCCAGTCTCTCTCACTGGCTTATAGAAAAGGAATAGGAGTTCTTAAAGTAGTTCCAATCACCTGCAAGGGTTTTTTGGGAATGTTTACATAAATCTGAAGTCTTTCAGGACCAGCTATAATATACAAACTAGCCTACTCTCATTATTCTAAGAGACAGACCTTTCCCTTTATGCCTGGGGTCTAATCTATAGTGACTTAGCCTGAACAACTTAATCACTCTCCAAGTCTGAGTTAATAAGAACTCTATCGAGTTCTTATTTAATTTTGTATACTACTTATACAATTACTACATAGTCTGTGTACTACTTTCCCATAGTCCTTATGTGACATCACCTGACTGTGACCTTTGTGACACTTGGTCTTGTAATACTTTCTCATACTCCATCCTTATGTAATAAGTTGTCATATGATGGAAAATACCCATTTAATAATATAATTTCCTTTTTATTTTATATTATTACTAATTTTTTGCTCCTAAACTCCTGTTGTCTACTCCTATAGGATCACAATGTAGACTAGTTACTTGTACTCCTCCTATTCCAGACTTAGTATAAGTACTCCAATAGTTATATCCTAGTTCCTTAGTTCGTAGATTAAAGTCATTTACGTCTTTAATATCCACCTCTATTCCTATCAATCTATATATCACTCCTTTTCTGATCTCCTGGCAACAATTCCATCCTCCTGAAATATGCAACCACACATACAGCAGCAGATCGAGGAACAGCACACGAGCTAAGGCTAAGGTTGTTTCTATTTTGTTGTTAAATCCTACCCATTCCAGAGTAATTCCACTCTATTTTAGGCTATTCCACTCCTACTCCATTCTGTCCTTGACATAAGTCTAGAAAAGAAATATAAATAATGACTTAGCTATTTTGCCAAGTCATGACATAGCCTACTGTAGAGATAGGTCCTTGATGGAAACCCACTCTAAGCCCTCAGTAAGTCTTCTGTTCTTTTATAGAAACAGAGATACCCTTATAGCCCCTTAGATTATCACAAACTTTATTTGGACCTATCTCTATCAATTCTTTGACAATTCTTATGGTCTTAACAGCTACAGAAAGCCCTTAAAAAGACCTTTTGATCAATACCAGTCATGTCTCAAGGCAATCAATATTGGCCAAGATATCAGGCAAATCAATAGGTAACTACTATAGTACTTTTTATTAAATCACTGATATCTCAGAAACTGCCACAATCAATACTTTGCTTCTAGGCACAATAGAAGCCCTCTTCATAACACTCAGAATGAGTTTAGAATGACTCTGAGGCAATTGATATTAGTGGTGATATAAAGTCCTCAATGTTTGTATATGAACATTAACTAATTATCCATAGATAGTTATTTGCCTTTTCTTAGAACAAAGAATAGCCTCCATATGGTTAAGTTATCACATTTTAGAGTACAAAGGCACTACCATATGTAGAATAATAGGTAGTGGCATGTGATGGCCTGTTCTAGTATACAGACTACCACAATTCTGTATATAAGGACTCATAGTCTAAGGATTAGACCTCAGACTTAATAACATCTTTTGTCATTTGTCTAACTTTGCTTATAAGTACTTTTTGAAGCCATCTTCAACCCAATCACAAATATTAAGTGACCATTTGTGATACTAGACCCTTATCTGGAATGAACACAACCCCCAAGTTTTTTACAGAAACAAGAGGGACATAAAACAGCAGTTCTTGTATCTCAGACAGAATATGTACTTGGGTCACTCTGAAGCTAATAATCAACATACTAGTGGTTGCTTGCTGGTGCTGGGTCAACTATGGATGATAATGAGATGATACAAGCCAAGAGCTCAAGATGACTAGTACTTCTTGGATTGCATTATTCTCTGTTCTAAAAATGATGAGGTACATAATATCAATAAGACTATTCTTCAATAGTTCAATCTAGTACCAAATGTAGAGGTCCATATGCTAAGAAGTGTGGACTCTGTGTTTGAAGAAGATAGAATGCACTATGTTTATGTTATGACTTGGCAAAACAGCTAAGTCAATATTTATTTTTCTTTTATTTTTATTTTTTTTTCTTCTTCATTTTTATTATTCATTTTCATTTTCATTTCTTTTAGTTTAGATATTTTGGGAGGCATGAGAAACTAGCTAGGGTTAGGGTTAGTATTGTGTATAAGTAGTTTCACAAATCTAATAAGAAGAACTCCATTGAGTTCTTTTTGTCAACTTGGATAAGAAGAGTACCTAAGTTGTCTTAGGCTAAGTTACTACAGCTTATTCTACAGAGTTCCTCCAACAACTCAATGCTGTTAGATTGCCTCTTGCTTTACTTTGTCTCAAGGTTAGCTGTTCAGTTATCTTATTAAGGAACTTGGATCTAAAAGAAGAACTTGTTAATGGGACAAAAATAGTAGTATTGAATATAAGGAGAAAGGTACTCCAGTACAGGATTATCAGCAAGAATAGAAGATTTAGAGGCAAGGTGGTGTTAATTTCAAGAATCAGGTTATCATCTAATGCAAAGATATTGTCACTTAAGAGACTTCAATTCCTAGTTAGGCTGGCCTTTGCTATGACTGTCAACAAGTCTCAAGAATAGTCAGTAGTATAAGACTTTAGCCAAGATGACTTAAATCCACTCCAAGTCTAAGTTGACAAGAAGAACTCAATAGAGTTCTTCATTCTTGTACACTACTTATACAATTACTACATGGTCTGTGCACTATCTTCCCATGCTCCTCATGTGACTTGATCATGTGACATAATTTCTGTGACATCCCATTTCATGTGACTGTGACACTTGTGACATGACACTTTCCTGCACTTCTTATATAGTAAGTCTAAAAGAAAAAGAAAAAGAAAAGGAAATATAAATAATGACTTAGCTGTTTTGCTAAGTCATGACAAGTAGAGCATGTGGGAATTAACTTGCAGATATCATGTTACAAAAACCTAGTCATACATTGGTTTGACTTAAAACAAGACATATTCTGTTGCAAACTAAGTATATCTAATGAATTACAAACTCATATATTCTAGAAGTGTCATGACTTGGCAAAACAGCTAAGTCATTATTTATATTTCTTTTTTTTTCTTTTCTTTTTCTTTTGAACTTACTACACAAGAAAGGAGTATGGGAAAGTGTCACATGACAAAGTCACAAATTCAGATATCACAGTGTGACATCATACAAAATGAAGTTACATAACAACTATGGGAAAGTAGTGCACAGACCATGTAGTAGTTGTATAAGTAATGTACAAGAAATACATGAGGACTCTATTGAGTTCTCCTTGTTAAGCACTGATAAAGGAGCAGTTGGCTTTATTCTGGCTCAGGAGTTAGCTATTCTGACAAGAAGCTTCCCACAACTTCCACTGGATCACAGCATCAGCTTGATTTCCCAACACATTAGTGTTCTTCTATAGACAACTTTAGTACTTCTTTTAGTGTTGGAATTTGGATATCATGCAAGCCTGCACAATGCATATAATTCCTTATTGTTCTATGTCTTATTGTTTTGTGTAGAATAAATAGTTGAGATAACATTGTACATTTGTAATAAGTTTCTTCCCACTTTTGTGCTGCTCATTCTTAACTTAATATCCAAAGCAGAGAGAGAGCAAAAGGATACTTAATGTAGTATATAAAGAAGTATTTAATAGCATTAGATTATAGACTATATATATATGTGACAATGGACTTGAGATTGATTTTTACTATGATTTGAGAGATAAAGAAATAAGTTAGAATATCAAACTATTATAGAAAGAGTATTATGACTTAGCAAAACAGCTAAGTCATTTTCTATTTTCATTTTCTATTTCCTTTTTCTTTTATTTAGTTGAATCACTACTATGAAGGTGAAGTATGGGAAAGGAGTCATGCCACAGTCACAGTCACAACAATGTGATGGGTAATCACATAATGGATAACATGAGGACTGTGGGAGGTGAAGTGCATAGCCACGATAGTAGTTATATATATAGTGTAAAAAATCAAATGGAAACTCTATTAAGTTCTCCTTGTCAACTTGGATAAGGAAGGTATTTAAGTCATCTCAGGCTAAGTTATTACAAAGGGAGCATAGCAGACTAACTTTAACACAAGCTTCATAACATAGAATTTCTAGAGAGTTCACTGGACCAGAGGCCCAGATGAAAACCTTATATCACTGGTAAACTATTCTCAGTTGCAGGTATCAAATTTATCCTAATCAGGATGTCACAAACTTCATTTGGCCATATCTCCATCAATTCTTCAACAATTCTCACAGTCTCAATGGCTATGGAAAGCCCTCAAAAAGACCTTTCAATCAATGCCAGTCACGTCTTGAGATGATTAATATTGGCCGAGATATTAAATAGATCAACTAGTAACCACTATATTACTATTTATTAAATTGCTAATATCTCAGAAACCACGATGATCGATGCTTTAGTTCTAGGCTTAGCAGAAGCTTTCTTCATAATGCTCAGAATGAGCCTAGAACAACCTCAAGGCAATTAATATTAGTAGAGATATGAAGGCCTCAATGTTTGTACATAAATTTTATTAATTACCTATAGGTAGTCATCTATCCTTTTCTTAGAACAAAGGACAGCCTCCATATGGTTAAGTTATCACTATTTCTAGTACAAAGGCACTACTATATATAGTATAATAGGTAGTAACATATGATAATCTGTTCTAGTGCATAGACCATCACTTTTCTGTATTTAAGAACTCATAGTCTGAGGATTAGACCTTAGACTTAACAATATCATTTGCTGCTTGTTTAACTTTGCTTTTCCGAGCTTTTCAAATATCCAATTTACCAATCACAAATCAGTAAGTGGCCATTTGTGATACAGAATAATTAGCTTGTTTGTAAGCAAGAACCTCAAAAGCATTTGTCAAATACCTCAAGATACAAGGTTTATGAGAGCCCCAAAAAGGAAATAACTTCCCATACCTTTAAACAGTTGATCTATAACCTCAAGATATATAATGGGATAAAACTATAAATAGTGTGGGAAGCTTAAGTAAACCTCATCATGTGATTAGATCAGGTGATTGTAGAACATTCTAGAAAGACATGTGATCACAGGACTTTTGTGCACAGACTATGTAAAAGTAGTATAAGTAGTGTACAGAATACAATGGGGAACTTTATTAAGTTCTTCTTGAACATTCACCTAGAATAATCACTAAGAACTATCATAGTCCTTTGATAACACTGGCCTATCTAGAACCCTTTACTAATTCTGTGTTATTAAGTTTGTGCTGAAGTTAGTCTACTTTGCTCTCTTCTTATAATGGTCTGTGTAATAGTGAGTAGTGTTGTCTATCAGGTTACTTTGCTCCCTTCCAACAATGGTCTGTGCAGCTACAAATAGTGTTGTCTGTCAGGCTACTATGCTCCTTTCTAACAACAGTTTGCGTAATAGCAGGTAGTGTTGTTAGTCAGGTCACTTTGCTCCCTTTCTACAACGGTCTATACAATAGTAGATAATATTATCTATCAGGTTGCTTTGCTCCCTTCCAACAACAGTCTACATTGAAAAGACTGTATATGCTAGGGGATTTCCTGTTTTCTTTTTATGTAGAGTTCCTGTAAGGGGATCACTCAAAGGCGTCCCAGCACACACTCGATTATAGTAACAGAGGTATCTTAAGTCAAAGCGATGGATAGCCCAGGAGCTTCAGTCATTGTTGAGATAAGGTATTCTACCGTACATCACTAGCTACTTATACTAGACTAGCCTGGTCTGTGCGCCAGTCGCTATGGCCACTGACATCAGGACAATAATAACTACACTACCAGATATAGCTATGTAGTACTATGATGGAGACCT
>Ga0153958_1000014_pt1 | contig 36474 bp, 41 predicted proteins | sample TSFL042MetaG_FD_104719 | JGI IMG/M metagenome (GOLD analysis project Ga0153958, IMG submission 104719) | Attine ant fungus gardens microbial communities from Florida, USA - TSFL042 MetaG | ecosystem: Host-associated > Fungi > Mycelium > Unclassified | place: USA: Florida, Wekiwa Springs... | reverse complement strand
GACTTGCATACCGATAAGTTTATCACCTAGGATAGATTGGGCTTGTTCGGCAATTTGGAGACGCCAGTTTGTGTCGTTGAATGGGATACCTTGATTGTGAGTATGATCAAATGATGTTTTTTTTTCTTTCCATTAAGAAAAAAACGTACCGATGAACCAGCTGACATCAACGAATTGTGAAATATTCGCAGCAATATAGAATAAATCAGCCGTATACAACACAGCCGGAGTCAAAGTCTCAGAACAAAAAAACCCGGTCAACTAATTGTGAGACGTAAATTGAAGTCTATCTTACAGTTTGCGTGAGACTCGTTTTCTCTTTCGCGATCGCTCTTCCATTATCGAGTTGGTCGACGAAAACAGCAGAGTCTTGTGTGTTTCCTCCGATGCGAATCATGACTTGCCCAGCTCGTTCTTGTAAATTCGCCATGAGATTCAAAAAGGGTACTTGAATCAATGACCTATCATCGAAAAAAGAAGAAGAGGAAGAAGAATTAGAGAAGATGAACGATGTTAAAAGAGGGAGGGAGGGAGAAACTCACGAATTTTTCCCCAAAACCTGGTTCACAACCGACATTTCAATTGAGAATCCAAAAAAACTCGCTCCGCTCCAATGTGGAATAGATAATCCAGCAACATCCTTTGCATCTCCTACCAAATTCAAGGCAAATGTCCTATTAAATGCGGTAGGTATAGGAGGAGGCTCGAGCTGCGTTTCGTCATAGGCTGCTGAAATAGGCGTGGGTATAATTGGATTATCATTGGTACGGGATTGTTGCCCGAATGGAGTTTGATTATAGACTGTTATAGAGGCTTGGACTGATCTGATGACGATAGAGGAGAGGTAAAAAGAATGGATGAGGAATATGAAAGCGTGCATTTTTGAGGCAGAAACGACCAGTGGTTATCACCTTCGACCGAACCTTCGGAAAGAAAAAAAATAACTTGAATAGAAAAGAGAGCGACAATGTTTCCAAAAGGAACGTCTAGAGAGGACCAACAACCAAATAATTTCCTTCACGTCTGAGTCGGCACTACCGTCAGAGGAGGATGACTCGAAAAAAATGAAAAGAGAGGGTCCCAAGACACGTCTTCTCAATTCAGATTCAACCCAAGTAATGTTCATTCCTCATTACGAGACAAACCGCACTAAAAATCACAAAATCATGGACGTCCCTGTTAACGATGATGTAAAAACTGACGACACTTCAACGTACTTCTGATCGCCACCCACGACGAAGTAAATGGACATGCAGGTAAAGAAGCCAGTCGGATGACAAGAAAGTTCGAATGTTCTGAGCTTCACCTCCCTCTGCTCTTCGTCTCGGTGTTCTTCCATTTATATCGTGCCAAGCAAACTCTGCGGTACGGCATCAGGGCCGTAAGCGCTTTCGCGCCGCCTTCAAGTTCTTTGACAAGACATGCTTGTCCCGTTTCAGAGGTAGAAATTTTAAAGCGGCACCTTGACACACCACAGAACCCGAAATTGTTGTACCAGGTTTCTAACTATGGTAGGGTCACACTTGTCCATGAGGTCGAGTACGACTGCTGAATTTGAAAACAAGAGCGAATTTCAGTGTTAAAAAAAATGGATAAAAAAAAAGGAGCAAGTCCTTCATCCACTGTTCTTTGACATGTCCGTAATATTTGGCTGGAAGGCGTCCTCGCAAGGAATGATGTGACCTTTACTATATTGTTGATGAGTGGACCCACAACAAGTAACCATCATTATAATCAAACTTTCTCACATACTTTCTCACATCAACTACCGTAATAGGGAAACAATGAAACATCATTTCAAAATTGAACACAGGATGATTGTTCTCTGAATATTGATCTTGTGCTAACGACTTATCCTCCTCCTTCTTGTTCAAGCAGTTGTCAGAAAATCTTCATCATCTGATCGGAGTTTATGACCCATCACTATCATCACCCACTCAGATCAGATATTTAGCCTTTTCCCATTCACCATCTTTTGTCGCGTTCCGAGGAGGTATTAATACATGTGACAGTCTCTTGTAACCTTCTCGACCATCTACCTGTCCGTGTACATCATAGTCCCAACCTTTCAAAACGATAGTTCAGCTCTAGTCGAGCGCCATTTTCTTGATGTTCGTGTCTGGCCAGCAGGAATAAACCTCAATCGAAGTTGGCAGTGCTGTCAGGACCAGATTTTTGAACTACTGTTCACTTTGAGCTGATCCACTCATCTCGATGTCTCGTCCAAGAATTAGCAAGCAAGGGTATGATTATACAGCCAGACATGTAGAACAGGGTACCAAAATAGTCAATATGAGGCTTTCAAGATCATGGACTTCCAAGAAAATTTGAGAAGATAAAATGAACAGGCCAACACGGAATAAATCAATACTTATAAACAGCCTTGACCTCAACTTCAAACACCTTCGCAATCTTACTCCTCTGAATCTTCTGCGCAGCTGTGACTAAACCACTTTCCGGGGTCCACTCATCCGGTGTCAACACGACAGCCTGCAAAAGTTCCATCTGCTTAAACCCATTCTTCTTGCCAACCGCATTGCACGCTTTCAACACATGCTCTCTTACGCTTGACTCCCGACACAAATCCTCTAAACTCTGAGAAGAGTCGGTATTGAGACTATGACGTAAGTTAGCCTCGTGAGGAATGATGATGGCCATAGGTTGGTTAGCGTCTTGAGAAGCGTAAACGCAAATATTGGCAACGAGGGAACAGCCTTTGTAGGTAGATTCAAGCCGTTCGAGGGCGATGTACTAGAGCCAAAAGCAAACATTCAAAGCCCGTCTTAAGCTACAGACGCACATGTCTCACCTCTCCAGACTGAAGTTTGATGAGATTTTTGAGACTAAGGGTGAGAGAAATAAGGTCTAGAAGACTCGAATAAAGATGTGGCCCACCGATCAATTATCGACAACGTCCCATCGAGATTCCACTGTCCAATATCACCCGTCCTCAACCATCCATCTTTCGTAAACACGCTCTCGTCATTGTTTAGATCAGGTCGCTTATAATAACCTGACATCACTGAGGAACCACGAATACACACTTCACCTTGAGGTGGGTTGTTTGTTGACAAGTAACCAGCATCAGGAACGTCAAGAAGTTTGATTTCAGATGAAGGCACTGGCAAGCCGACGACACCATATTGCATCAACTCAGGAGGGAGAATTGAGCACATGCCACATGTCTCCGTCATGCCATAACCTAATAAGCAAGTTTTATGAGCCAAGATCTCTTTTACGAGATAGACAATGGGGAACGCGCCTGAAAGGATGTCAACTAGTACAATGCTCAAGAACTCTTGGGTCTCACGACTGAGAGCAGCACCACCGGAAAGGGCGATACGTAAGTGGCCGCCCGTAGCAGAACGAACGCTGCCAAAGATATAATCTGCGACAGTGGAGAGGACAGGAATTTTCCTCTTCTTTGCTTCCAAAGCACAATAGAAAATCGTTTGTCGAATAATACCGCTACTTTGCACTTTGGCAGTGATACCCTTCTTGATATTTTCCCAGACGGCTGGGACACCAGTCATGATTGTCGGCTTACAGGTGGCAAGATCACCCTTACAGTTGCGCACAGACGCATCTGTGAGGGTTTTAACACGACCGTAGCATGTGGGAATGCCAACAAAGATCGTGATGAGTTCAACTATGTACTCCAAAACATGAGCGAGAGGGAGGTACGCCAAGTATCTGTCCGCTGGGCTGATATGGTGTCCAAAAAGTTTGAGTACACCTCCAACGGAAGCAACGAGGTTGGCGTGGGTAATGACGACGCCTTTTGGGGGCCCAGTACTACCGCTGGTATACATTATACATGCAACACTATCGGACTTGGGACGCCTGGCCTCAAGTGCTTCTGTCGGCTTGTCCTTGCCGAGTTCACGTAGTTGCCCGATACTATAGACTTTGACATCGCTCTGTGCTGCACCAAGGGATTCAAGAACATTGGAAGGAGGTTCACCATCGTAAATTACATATTTAATCGAGGGTGTCTTCGGTAGAACCCGAGTGACCACAGGGAGGAGTTCCGCATTGGTGAAGACACCAACACAGTTGGGCTCATTGAAAGAGTGGGCAAGACCGTCTGCACCTAGGGTATCATAGGCAGTGGCAATGGTAATTGATATTGAAGCGCAGCTGTGAGCCATGAGTTGCCAATTGGGACTGTAGCATTATGAAATCAGTAAGACCACTGACGGTGGTCGATGGAACCTACCTCGTCTGAGAATAAATGTTGAAGACATCATCAACACCGACACCGAGTACCAGAAGACCACGTCCAATCTCGGAAACAATCTTCTCGGCATCGAGGAAAGAGTGAAACTGGTAGGGACTGAGCTCGAAATATTTCCACTTCTTCTTCTCTATAATTTCCCTGCCATCCTTCTTCTTGGTGACCTCTTTCTCTTCTTCATGTATACAAATGACATCTCTCCAACCGTAGGCATCACGAGAACCATGGGCGCGTACGGCATATGCAAAGAGGTCAAATACGGTCTCGATACCCTCTGCTGGCCGCATCGTAAGGGCGTCTTTCGAAATGGCAAACCGACGAACGGCGCCTTCGCCCTCAGATGCCTGGGATATTTCGACGGAGCCTTGACCATAAAAGTCTGGTCTGCTGGTATGAGACATGGTTTAGGTCCAGAAACAACAGAACAATTAGTATAATATGGTCTGCTTAGTAAGCCGTGATCCGAAGTTAAAGTCAAAAATAAGTTGCATTTCATGTAGTTCCCTTACCATATGGGATGGGGATAAATATAAGTGGTTGAGTTCTATGCAGTCAGAACATGGTGCTAGTTCATTGGTCATGGCTTCTGGGTATTGACACATTCTTGTAGTCATCTGTATTAAACTACAAAGTTTACAATCAGGCCTCCAGCCTAGATGATCACCTTTATTCATTCTGAGTAGAGATGACCAGTCCACTATGCTCCCTTCCTACAACTGTCCATGTAACAGCAGGTAGTGTTGTTTGTCAGTTCACTGTGCTCCTTTCCTACAATGGTCCATGTGATAGTAGGTAGTATTGTCTACCAGTATATTGTGCTCCCTTCCTATAATGGTCTGTGTAACAGTAGGTAGTGTTGTCTTTCAGTCCACTATACTTAGTTAATATTGTGTCGAAGTCAATTTGCTCTGCTCCCTTCCTCTAATGGTCTGTGTAATAGTGAGCAGTATTGTTTGTCAGTCTACTACACTCCCTTCCTTCAACAGTCTGTGAGATTATATTTTTTTAGTTTATTTGAATTTTTCCTAATTTTGTAGAATTTATTGAGTAAATTAAGTAAAAAGAGAAGATATAGAAAGAAATTTGATAATTAATTTGTCATGACTTGGCAAAATGGCTAAGTCATGATTTATATTTCTTTTCTTTTCTTTTCTTTTTATATTTGGTTACTATACAAGGAAGTAGTACAGGAAAGTATCACATGTCACAGTCACATGTCAGGTGGTAATGTCACATAATGAGTGTGGGAAAGTAGTGCACAGACCATGTGGTAGTTGTATAAGTAGTGTACAAAATCTGATAGAAACTCTATTGAGTTCTCCTTGTTAACTTAGAGAGTGATTAAGTTGTCTTAGGCTAAGTCACTATACAATTCTGAACTAAAACTGACATATACTTACATAATTTTTATGTAATTAATTTGTTAAGTATCTTCCCACATTGACAATATCTGACCACTTGGGATTAGCAGTTATAGTAAAAAAGAGCTGGTTTGTGAAAGTATCTGCAAAATTATGCACAACAACATTCTGTAGTCCCTAGTAGAGCTTAGATCTGAGAGTATACTGATATGTCCTAGCCCAGTTGAGTTTTTTCTATTTATAATTTGTCCATATATCAACAACAAACTGCTAGAGTAGCTTTCTACCATAGAAAAGGGATAGTTGAGGACCATTTCTAACATGAAGACAATAGGCATAGTAGTATATATTGTTATGAGATAGTTCCAAGAAAGGAAACTATTTCCTATGCATTTGTCAATTTGGTAGAAAACATGTAGACTATGGCTGACAATAATGGTAATCCCACTCAAGGTTTATAACAGATAGCACAATCCAACAAGAAACTCTATTGAGTTCTTCCTGAACATCTATCTTGGATAAACTCTAAGTCTTCACAACTTTATGTCAACATAAGAGCCCAACCCCTTTTAGTGACCTCACACCTTGTAGCCTTACCACCACTTACTTTCTATCATTCTTGTTAATGAGCATAGTGCTTAGAAGCTTTCTTAAAGTCAAGCCCTATGTTATAAACTTCATTCAGACCTATCTCCACCAATTCTTTGACAATCTCTATAGTCTCAATGGTGCTAGAAAGCCCTTAAAAAACCCTTTGATTGATACCAAATATGTCTCAAGGCAATCAATATTAGCTGAGATATTAGGCAAATCAGTAGATAACTACCATAGTACTACATATTAAATTACTAATATCTTGAAAACCACCACAATATATGCTTTGCTTCTAGTGTCTATAGAAACCCTCTTTATAACATTCAGAATAAGCCTAGAATGACCTTAAGACAATTAATATTAATGGAGATATGAAGTTCTCAATGTTTGTATATGGATATTAATTAATTACCCATAGATAATCATCTGCCTTTTCTTAGAGCAAAAAACAGCCTCTATATGGTTAAGTTATTGCATTTTTAAGTATAAATGTATTACCATATGTAGAACAATAGGTAGTAGCATATGATGGTGTAGAGATTGTTATTACTACCAAGAAAGTGTTCTCCTTAACTAATTCTTAAAACTTGTTTACCTCTCTAAATTCACATTACTAAATATGGACTAGTTTAACTGGTAGGAGTACCTATGCAATGAGGACCTTCTCAGTATTATAGGACAACTGGCCAGGCTCCTAGTCTTTTCTTTGGTTAAAGATAGTCTATGTAGTTATTTTGTATAAAAAGCCCCCTTACATTTGAGAGAAGAGCAGTGAAAATTTTATTACCAATCTCTCCTCCCTCTTAAAACCTGAATACTCTGTTTCAAATCTTTCTTGTCATATTTTGGGTCAGTAAAGCCAACAACAGACAGATGCTGTTATACTTGCAAATCTCACCTCTTGATGTTGTTACATATCTCAATCTCTTCAACTAGAGCCCACTGCAAGGGGCTTTTGACCCAAGCTCTTTCCAATTTCACTAGACTACACTCTTACTAAGGAGGTTTCTCTTGCTCTCAATAATCCTCTGTCCCTGGTTGACAACTCCTTTGCCACAATTGCCAAATTCTTTTCCTTTTACCCTCAGCCTCTACTCTTATCTGACTCATCATCATCTCATTCTTCCTTTAGATTGTTAGCTATAACTAACTGACAACTGCAATCCTATACTGCTCAACCAGGGTTTGTTCTTGCTTAGTGGTTAGACCATAAGGACCATGAGGATGCTAGTAACCATTGTTGTTCCCAGTTTGGAGATCCTAGACAAGCACTATCTACTTTAGCCAATGTAGGTAATATTTCTCTACCTACTCGCTCTTAAGCCTCATCTATTCTACCACTCATCCCACAGCTATTATTTATTTGACTATCTTCATATTTGTCTACTAGGCCAACCACCATACAAGCACAATACTCTTATACAATACCTAGTCCTAGTGATCATAATGCCCCAAAGTTTGATGGTCACCTCCCTTTATTTAAATACTTCTTTGATAAAGTTAATTATCTAGGAGACTCTTATGGACTTTCAGCAGTAGAAAAAATCCAGCATATCCTCTGTTATCTAGACTTTAGGGAATATGAAACCTGGAGGTCATAGCTCTCTGTACAAGAATCTAACTGGGATGTCTTTTAGGCTAAAATCACAGCACTATATCCTAGAGCTGATGAGAACCAGAAATACATGGTCATCGATCTAGAAATACTTGTTAATAAGCAGGGTTGTGAGCCTATGCAGTTGTGTTACCAATTTGGTAAATACTACTAGTACTTTGTTACAATTTTAGACTGGCTTCTCAGCCAACAGGAGATATCTATCCAAGATTAAAACAAGCTCTTTATTAAAGGTTTTGACTATTTATTCCAAGACTGACTCATCTCAAGGCTATGTATAAAGAATCCTAACCATCCTCTTCACTGCTCATAGCCCATAGATGATATTATAGAGTCTGCTCAGTTTTTTCTTGCATTAAACTCAGCTGCTAGTAAACTTGATTATTACTCTTATCCATCATACAACATACAGATCCACTTCAGTACCCAAGCACTACTATCACAAGATCTCCCTTCTTTGGCACATGAGTGGTTTGACATATTGTTCCTTGAGCAGTATATGGTCTTAGACACCTTTGTCTCAAAGCTAGCAAATAAACTTGGACTCAATAAGACTATAGTATACTCATCTAATTTTGGTAACTAACATACAATCTCTTATCTATAGTAACCCCATCCTAAAGGCTATGTTAGCTACCTTGACCCTTTCCATTACCACCATTCATGCTCTATCATTGCCAATTATATTTCTCAAGGTCCCTGCAAATATAATAATATGAAGCATATAGTCCTTATAGATAGAACTCTGGTCACCACTTGTCTAGCACCTGGAAAGTGCATTAAGGAACATATTAATAACTGGTTAAAGTCTCATGTACCACCTACTATATTGACCAACATTGTTAAAGCTGTTTTACTAACCTCCTCATCTCTAGTTCCAGGTATTCTCTTACAGGAAGTTTTTACTAGCAAAGTTTTGACCACTGACCTTAAGAAATTGCATTTGCTAGATATAGTTGCAGTCTCAATACTGAAGCAGGAAAATACTATTAGAAAGTGGATTAGCAAAGCCTTAAAAGCAAAATCTATCTCTTACTCTATTACTCGAGCTGCTGTCAAGGCAGAAAAGGCATTGCTTAACCTTATATTGCCTAAATTAATCTCTCAGAAAATATCTTAGTCTTCATAGCTTCCTACAATTCCCACTACAAATCACTTATCCACTACTCATACTTGATGATACTCAAACATAGAGGAACCAGAGGTTGTCCAACATATTATTGACAAGAGTCTTAAGAGTCTAGTTACACTTACCTAATGAGAGTTATATGTAATTTTGCCTGATATTTGCTAATATCTAAAAGACAATGTTATAACAAAAAGAATCAATACACCTAATACTGCATCAACCAATACTCTCAAAGGAATTGAAGAAGATTTACCAGCAGTGGCCTTATTACAAGGCACTTTATCTTATTAGCAACTGACTCAAGATCTTAATCCCAGGTTAGGATCAAGGGAGTTCTTCAGGGTTAGAAGAGAACTTGATAGAGTCCTCATTTCATTCTGTTACACTACTTATATATTCTTGCACTATTTGTATCTATTTATTCTACAAGTCCCTATCAGTCCAGAGTTTGATTTCAGTCCATATCATATTTCTTGGTCATAGTTGAGATGACTCATGATAGTACCCCTCTCTTAAGAATTTTTGTTCTGAAAATTTCTTATAACTTGTTATATGGATCTCTCATCTTTTCTATTTCATCTTCTTCATCCCATTTCTCTATTTTTCCTTCCTTGGTTTCTTCTTTTTCTTTTTTGTTAGTTCTTTTTTTTCCTTTTCCCTTCCATTTGTTCCAATTCCTCTCCAGCCATCTCTAGTATTCTTCATTGAACCTCTTGTCATCCCATCTATATAACATCTTTGCCATATACCTATCTAGTAAGTCTCCTTTTCTGTCTTCTTTCCTATTTTTCTTTTCTTCGCTCTTCTGATTTCACCATATTCTTTCTCAAATTCTTTTACTAAATCCTTTGTGTTTCCTAAATTTTCTCTTGGCTTCCATATATCTTCCTCCACTGTATATCCTTTCCATTGTACTAAATACTGATCTTTTCCTCTGAATCTCCTTTTGTTTAGTATTTTCTCTACCTCATATTCTTCTTCTCCTCCGATTATAACTGGTGTTAGCTGTTCCTTTTTCTGGCCTTCAACTTGATCTTTATATCTACATACTCTGCTGACGTTTACTACTAGATGTATTTTCACTATGCTTGGCAAATCTAGTTCTATGGCATTTGTCGAGATAATTCCTTTTACTTGGTAAGGTCCTACAAATCGTTCTATTAGTTTTTCTGATCATCTTCCTTGCATCTGATATTTGAGATCTTTTGTGCTTAAGAGCACCCAGTCCCCTACTTTGTATTCTTTTACCTCACTTCTTTTCCTATCTGCATATTTTCTCATTTCTTCTTGGCTTTTCTTTAGTGTTGCCTCTGCTTTCTCATGTACTTCCTTCATCCTTGTTGCAAACTCTTCGGCCTTCTCAAATTTTCCTTTCTTCCTCATTTTGAATCCCATGTGTGAATCTCATTCATTATTTGCTCTGAATGGTGACACTCTTGTACTAGTCTATATCTTGTTGTTATATGCAAACTCTGCTGTCGCTAACCAATCTGGCTATTGCTCTTGTCGATGATCAATGAACATCTATAAGTATTGTTCTAAGTCTTGATTCATCCTTTTTGTTTGGCTGTCTGTTTGCAGGTGGTAAGCTATTGACAATTTCATATCTATTCCTAGCATTTGATTTAACTCTTTCATCATTCCTGCTATGAGTTGTGCCCCTCTATCCATTATAGTACTTTCTGGTAATTCATGTAGTTTCCAGATGTTATCCCAGAACAATCTTGCTACTCTTTCCACTGAAGTTTTTTCCATAGTGGGCACAAAGTGTACTATTTTTGTCATTCTATTGCATACTACTAAGATACTGTCATATCCCTATACCAATAGTAGTTTTGTAATAAAATCTACTGATATATGTGTCCAGATATCATGACTTGGCAAAACAGCTAAGTCATTATTTATATTTCTTTTTTTTTTCTTTTCTTATTGGACTTACAACTACAAGATAGAGCACAGGAAAGTATCATATGACTTTGTCACAATGTCACAATGGTGTGACAGATGGTCATGGATGGTCACATCACTGGTCACAGTGTGTCACATGACTAGAATAACATGAGGACCATAGGAGAGTAGGCGCATAGCCATAGTAGTAAAATGTATAAGTAGTAGAGAATTAAGTAAGAACTCCATCGAGTTCTCTTTGTTAAACTCTGAACAAAGAGACAGTTGGCTTAATTCCGGTCATTGGACTTTAGATGCTGACACCAGGGTTTCTCAGGTACTGTGTTTGGCATTAACTTTCCTGCTAGTACCTTTGTTCAATTTTTATTTCTTTGGTATATATCACATCCTTCTATATACTTCTTAACTTCTTTTGTTATTCCTAGCCACTAGAAATTCCTAGTAACCAGTTCTGTTGTTTTCTACTGTCCTCCATGCCTCCCTACCGGCATGTCATGGTGTAGCCAGATAACTTCTGCCCTTAATTTCTCATCTTTCAGAACATATACCTTTCCATCCCTTAGTATAAGTCTGTTTTCCTCTCTCCATTCTTCATTCCTTAACATCTTTACTTCTACTTGCTTCATTTCTTCCACTGCCTTTACTACCTCATTGTCTCTTGCTCCTGAGCTTCTTATTTTTTCTAATAGATCTACTCTGTCTATTATTACTTCCACTACTTGCATTGCTTTTACTTCTAACTACTCTTTCTTTAACAACGTTCTGTTTTCATTGTCTTTCTCTACCCCTTTTTACTAGTCTGGTCATCTACTTAAACTATCAGCTTTTTCCATACTAGATCCCAGCACATATTTGAGCATAAAATCAAATCTGGACAGGTACAGAGCCCATCATGCTTGTCTTTGATTTAACTTCTGGCTACTCATAAAATATTCCAAATTCTTGTGATTGCTCTAGATCTCAAATTTGTTTTGTACTCCTTCCAACAGGTGTCTCCACTTGTTTAAGCATCTGATAATTACCAATATCTCTCTATTGTGAATTTTGTAATTCCTTTCTATCTTGTTTAACAATCTTGAGATAAAGGCTACCAGCCTCTACTTCTCATCTTCATACTTTATTGATAAAACTCCTCCTATTGCATATTCCGACGTGTCTACCTCTACTCTCATTTCTTTATCTAAGTCTAGTACTACCAACACTGGTTGCATTGTGAACACCTGTTTCAACTGCTCAAATACCTTTTTCTACTCCTCTTCCTAACTCTATTTTTTGTCCTTTCTGACCAATTTGTGCATTAGTTTGGCTATTTTTGTGAAATCTTTGACAAATTGCCTATAGTAGTTTGCTAGCCCTAACAACTTTTGCATCTCTTTGACTGTTTTTGGCCTTGGCCATTCCAGGACTCCCATCACCTTTTTTTCTTGCATCTTAATTCCTCCTGACCCCATTACTAGCCCTAGGAAGTCAATTTCTCTTACTTTTCATATACATTTTTCCAGCTTAACATAAAGGTCATTTTCCTCCATCCTTCTTAATATCTCTTCCACTATTTTGTCATGTCTCTTCTTCTCCTCTGTTCCTACTAGAATATCATCCATGAATGCTACTACTTCTCCTTTATTAATGAGGTCTCTTAGAATATCATTCATTATCACCTGAAAGGTTACTAGTGAGTTTGTGAGACCAAAGAACATAACAGTGGGTTTGAAAACCCTTAAGTGCGTTGTGAATACTGTCTTCCACTTGTCTTCTTCCTTTACTCATACATTGTTGTATCCCCATTGCAAATTCATTTTTGTGAACACTCTTTTTATCCCTATGGTATTGATTAGGTCTGAAATTAAAGGTAGGGGGTAATTGTCTTTGACTGTTCCCTTGTTGAGGTATTGATAGTCTTGTACTATTCTTTTCTTTTTATCCTTTTTTCCCACAAAGAACATTGGTGAGGTTTGTGGTGATTTTGAGAGTCTAATGTACCCTTTCCTCAACTGTTCCTCCATGAATTCTCACATCTCTTCTTTCTCTTACCTTGACATTAGGTATGTCCTTTCTTTCTTTGGGACAAAATCCTCCTTTAGATTAATTGTATGGTCCCAAGGTTTTCTTATTGGCATTCTTTCTGACTTTATCTTTCCAAAAACCTTTAGCCACTTGTGAAACCTTTGTGACACTATCTCCTTTACTTTTTCTCTATCTAATTCAATCTCCCTATTAAACTTCTCTTTCATTGTCCATTTCCATTTGTCTCTATTTGCCTTCTCCACATTTCTTATCCTCTTTCTGATCTTCTTTCTCTGCTCTATATCTTCCTTTACTGCCAGGTTTCTTCTACACAAAGGTGAGCATCTCATCATTTTTACCTCTCTTGTTTCCCAATTTATTTCTGGGTTGTGTGCTTGTAACCAAGGCATCCCTAGTATCATCTCTGTCTTTCCTAGGTTACACACATCCATCCTCATTCTTTCCACATGGTTTTTGTAGAAGACATTGACTTCTACCTGATGTGTGATGTTTCCTCCACTGTTCTTTGTTCTATCCACATTCTTTACATTTAGAGGTCTTTCTAGTTTCATCATCCTGAAACCATGTCTCTTAGCTATTTCTCTGTTTATGAACATCCTCATGGTGCTACTATCCAAGAGCACTTTTACTATTATGCCTTTATGTATATCTACTTTCTCTATTCCTATATCTAGCCACACTTCTCTTAGGATTTTGAACGTTCTCCTAATGTCCCTTTCTTTTACTTTCTCTTTTGCTACACTTTCCAGTTCTCCTAACTGTATGCTGCTTTACTGTGCTTTTGCCTCTCTAGGCCACACCGCTTTTTCCTCTCTTTTTCCTTGGCATCCACACCACCTCTGTCTGTCTTTCATCACTCCCTGTCCTCTATTTTCTTCCACATGACATCCCTTTTCTCTATACCTTTCACACTTCACATATGTTACTATCACTTCTTCTGTATACCATCCTAATTCTAATAGCAGTGTCTCTCCTGGGATGCCTTTTCCACAGTGTTCCTCGGCTTTCTTCCTTAGCTCTTCTACTAAGCTCCTTCTCCATCCTTGTTGTGCTTCTCATGGCTTGGCTATATGCACTACTTTTTCTTCCTCTGCTCTCCTCTGCTCTCCTTTTTTCTTTCTATACCTTTCCCTTTACTGGGCATGCCAGCTTTCTCTGTTGGTGTGCCTTTTGCAGTCTTGCCACATGTGCTACCCTTTCCTTCTTCTCCCATAACAGGCACTTCTTACACTTGTGCCCTTTTTTCCCATATTTATAATATTCGACCTTCTACCTCTTTTGTTTTACCTCTTGTCTTCTTAACTCCACCCTGCATCTCATCACTTTACTCACTAATATTTCAAATTTATTTTGAGAAGTCAATTCTCCTTTTTCTTTCTCCTCTTTTCTACAATGTTGGGCTCAGTGTCCAAACCCCCTATATTTCTAGCACTCTCTTTCTCATCTCCCTTTTAACTTTGCCCTTAGTGAAGTGAGAGCATACTTTTCTTTGAGCAAATTGCTCATGATATTATGATATTGTTGTTGAGACATTGTGGTGATATCTCAGAGGTATATTGAGTCTTGCTTATTTACTGCTATATCTGCTGGGGCACAAGATCTTCACCTAGCCAGATGCCTACTGCCCTACTGACTACTGTCTTAATACTATGGTTGCACTATTGCCCCTAAGAAGAGAACTCCTACTCTAGACAGCCTTCTAAAAGTAACTGTCACTTCTCTGTATGTACCACTTACAATAGAGCGTAGCACAAGGTTTATACTGAGAAAGTGTAACTATCATATTCAATTGGCAGGTCAGAACTTGACTGTATACCTGAACTTGGTGCAAAGTTTCCTCTCTCAGTCCCTAACTGACTAAGAAGTCCCCTTAAGCCAAGGGCCTGGCTATATGGAGGTAGCTAACAATTGCAATGATTATTGGCTGAGGATTGATAAGGTAATCAAAGTGATTTGCAGGCAAGGTTTCAAGGTGAACTAAGCCCTAGGATATGGTTATCGAGTTCTTCTGTCAGTGACTGACTTAAGATCTTAATCCTGGGTTAGGATCAAGAGAGCTCTTTAAGGTTAGAAGAGAACTCAATAGAGTCCTCGCTTTATTCTGTTATACTACTTATACATTCCTGCACTATTTGTATCTATTTATTCTACAAGTCCCTATCAGTCCAGAGTTTGATTCCAGTCCATGTCATATTTCTTGGTCATGGTTGAGGTGACTCATAACATATCTCCTCCAGATCTTTTAATTGTGCAACCAACTGTTGAACTTCATACTATTCCAGCAAAGTTAGAAGGAAATATAGAGGTGGAGGCAATCCTTGATGATGGCTTGCAAGTAATTTTTATCCACTGAGATGTTTGGGAAAAACTTAAATTCCTAATTTACACTGATCAGGCTATGACTATGAAGTCAGCAAATAGATCTTGCAATAGGATAATATCAGGTTTGACTCTAGGAAGGGAATTCTTCTTGGGGGGCTTGATCTCAACAGTGAGTTGTGCCTGCTCCTACACTTGCCCCTTCTAGGATTCAAAAGATTTATTAAGAGAGAGAGAGAGAGAGATGAGTTGACAAGGATAAGGTCCTCCTGAGAGAGAACAAAACTAAGATAGTTACAGCAATTGGCAATTATTTAAATAATTTGGAGAATTCTGGAAAGGCTGATGGTGAGCTGACCAATCCATGTATGCGTTACATGCACGCATAGTATACATCATGGTGTCACCATTGTAACAAATAATGGGACTTTTGCCAAACATTTGAGTTGTTATTGGAAAGTATGATTTCTATTTCCAGGTCCAGATGTCATGTATGTGTAGAGTAGGGATGAAATAACCTGGAATGGAACAGGGTTATTCTGAGAAAAAGAGGATTGACAATAAAATTGGGGAACAACCTTGGCCTTAGCTTATGTGCTGTGCCTCAATCTGCTATTGCATGTGGTTGTATATTTCAGGAGAATGGAATTGTTGCCAGGAGTTTAGGAGAGGAATGGTATATAGATTGATGGAAGTGTGGATAAAACATGTAAGAGATGTTAATCTATGAACTAAGGAACTAGGATGTAACTAATGGAGTACTTATATTAAGTCTGTAATAGGAGGAGTACAAGTAACTAGTCTACATCATGATCCTATAGGAGTAGACAATAGGAGTTCAGGAGCAAAATTTAGTAATAAATAAAATATAAAAGAAATTATTTTATTAAAATCATTATTTTCTGTCATATAACACCAGGTCATTGAAAGTACCTCATTCAAAATGCTTCTTGGATGCCCATTCTTTATACTTGTATAAGTAAGTACCTAATACTTCTTCTCAGGTGACTCTCATATCACCCTACTTGACCCAAATAGTGTCAAGGCTATTATTCTACCCACTCATCCATGTGTCTGTTCTGTCTTGGATTTTCACTAATTGATAATTCTACTACTGTAAAAAGGTAAACATGTTTAGAGAAGATAAGTTGTCTAGGATAGAGTAGTTAAGGGTAAAAGATATATATATATATATATATCTTTTGTGTTGTGTCACATTCTTGTATACTCTAACTTATGTAATAGCTAGAGTGTTTTCTAAATAATTAAATAATTAAATGATAAAAAAAAAGCAAAAATAGTGAGAAAATAAGAGAAACAAAGAAATATAATCAAACTAAAGAAATATCAGTATTCTGTAGGTAGCCCAAAGACTATCCCCATACTACTTGTAGAAAAGATAAATCTAGTATTATACATCAGCAAAATGTTATTATACTTCCTACTTCACCTCTAATATCTATCCAGAAACTATCCTGTTTCATATTATCTCCAATATCATTCACCTCTATCCCTTTTGAGCCCCTTGTACTTCCAAAAGATATATATGAGATTTTCCTCTATTACCTTGAACAACCCCTAGTTTTAGTTTCATTACTTGTATATAAAAAAACAGCTAACCATATTAAACCAGTTGCTACAACACTTTCAGAAGACTTCTAGATCATATAACACATTCCCACTGACCTGCTCAAAATATTACTGTCATGACTTGGCAAAATAGGTAAGTCATTATTTATATTTCTTTTCTTTTCTTTTCTAGACTTACTACATGTCAGCAGCCAAAGTCTGATGACCAGAATTAAGCCAACTGCTCTTTTATCAGCATTTGACAAAGAGAACTTGATAGAGTCCCTATTAGATTTGCTATACTATATATACAATTACTGTTGTATATATAGTATAGCAAATCTAATAGGGACTCTATCAAGTTCTCTTTGTCAAATGCTGATAAAAGAGCAGTTGGCTTTATTCTGGCTCAGGAGTTAGCTCACTAACAACATGGTACCAAACACAGGCATTGTGTTCTAGACCTGACCTTACAACTGGGTGGTGTTATTAGTTACTATTTTCTTAGTATAAACCTTGTACTGCACTTTATTGTGAGTGGTACATGCAAAGAAGTAACAGTTATTCCTAGGAAGCTGTTTAGAGTAGGGATCCTCTCTTTGAGGTGATTGTATAACCCTAGTATTAAGGTAGTAGTTAGTAGGGCATTAGGCATCTGGCTAGATGAAGATCTTGTGCCCTAGCAGACATAAAAGTATATAGCAAGACTTAACATTAAATCTGTACCTATGAGATATCACCATGACATCTCAACAGCAATATAACTCTTTTATGAGTAGTATGCTCAATCAAAAGCATGCCCTTGCTAAATTAATGGCAGAATTAGAAGAAAGACAGGAAAAGCTGTGTCATTGCTATAAGAAGTTTAGGCACTTGGCCCAAAACTACAGGAATAGAGGAGGAGAAGAAAAGGGGAAAATTGTTCCTTAAAATAAATTTGAGGTATTGACAAGTAGGGTGATGTAATGTGGGATAGAGGATAGAATAATAAGAAAACAGGAAGAGGTAGTAGTAGAATGCTTCAAGTGTGGAGAAAAATGCAGGGAATACTCCCTTAGGAAGGAAGAGAAGAGAAGACAAAGAGAGGAAAAAGTAGTACATGTGGCAAGACCACAAGAAGCACAGCAAAAAGGATAAAGGAGAAGTCTAGTACATATTTTATAATGAAAAGTGCAGGAACACTGTGGGGAAGGCATCCCTAATGAGGTGTGCCTACTGGAGTTAGGGTAGTATACTAAGGAGATAGTAGTATCATACTTAGTATGTGAGGAGTATGGGAAGCAGGAATATCATGTGGAAAAAAAAACATGGGACAGAGGGTGATTTCTAGGAGAAAGTTAGAAGAACTGAAGTAGTGTGGATGTCCAAAGAGAGAAGAGAGAAAGGTGATGTGCCCCATAGAGAGAGATGCATAGCAGAGCAGTGCATAGACAAGAGCTCTGGAAAGCACAGTAAAAGAGAGAGATAAGCAAAGGGAGATCAGAAGAACCTTCAAGATGTTGAAAAAAGTATAGCTGAATACAGTTAGAGTGCTCTTGGATAGTAGCACAACAGGGATGTTTATGAATAAAAGAATAGTATGAGGCCTGAAATATATCCAGGCCTAAAATTAAACAAATTTTGTATCACAAATGGTCACTTACTTATTTGTGATTATGGATTCTAGAGCTCAAAGGGTTTTTAGAAGCAAAGTTTAGATGGTAACAAAAGAAGTTGTTAAGTCTGAGGTCTAACCCTCAGACAAGGAGTCCTTATATACAGAATTATAATGGTCTATGTACTAGAATAGGCCATCACATGCTACTACCTATTGTTCTACATATGGCAGTGCCTTTGTACTCTAAAATACAATAACTTAACTATATGGAGGTTGTTCTTTGTTCTAATTAAAGGCAGATGACTATCTATGGGTAATTAATTAATGTCTATATGCAAACATTGAGGACTTCATATCTCCACTACTATTAATTGCCTTGAAGTTGTTCTAAGCTTATTCTGAGTATTATAGAAAAGGCTTTTGCTGAGCCTAGAACCAAAGCATTAATCATGGTAGTTTCTGAGATATTAGTAATTTAATAAATGATAATATAGTAGTTACCTATTGATCTGCTTGATATCTTGGCCAATACTGATTGCCTCAAGATGTGATTAGCATCAATCAAAAGGTCTTTTTAAGGGCTTTTCATAGCCATTAAGACCATGAGAATCATTGAAGAATTGATGGAGATATTGCCAAATGAAGTTTGTGACATTTTGTGACTTCACACCCCAAAAATAAGAACTAAGATAATATCACCTGCTAGATAGCAAGAAAGGTACAGAGGACTACTACTTATAAAGCTGGTTACTTAGCTATATAGCAATATACTCAGAGATATAAGGTCACTACTACTAACAGGCCAAACACTTGAGAACCAGGAAAGTCGAGCCTGTGGTCCCATGGTATTATTGCTGAGAATAGTAGCTTAGTTAGGAAAAAGAAGTCTTATGTGAAAAAGTCCAAGGAGATGTCTATTATCAAAGAACAGAACTGGTGGCCTAGCAAAAAATAGGATATGGCATCACTTGATTAGTGATGGCTAAAAATAGGACCACATTAAAACTAATCTACTATGATCAGAAACAAAGAAGCCTCAGAGAGCTGTGGCAACAATACCCAAAACTCTCTAGGCAAGAAAGGAAAAAGAGACAGGTCCTGAGTTGCTAAGATAAGCCACAGCAAGAAGAGATCACTGCAGAGGCAGTGGTAGATAACCTAGTAACTTGGCAAGAACAGAACAGATCTGGCAAAACCAATAGAAAATAATTGAGAAAAGACAAGAAGATATGGGACTCTCTATCACAACTGGAACAATCATTGTATTAATAGATTTATGACTGGGTTTATTTTTTTTCTATTTTTCTATATATTTTCTTTATATTTCTCTAAGCCTATAAAAACCCCTATTTAGAAGGAAGAGAGCAAGCAATCTCAGTTGTCTCTTTCCTCTATTCAAAAGTGGAAATCTATTTTTAGACTGATCAGATCAGTGATTAAGTTGCTTTGACTCAAGACTAAGTCAAAACCAAAAAGACTATAGAACAAGTAACTTAGCTATAAGGGCAATGTCATAGGAGCTCTAAACAGAGTTTGGCATTGCTAGGAAGTTGAGTTATACAAAGAGGATTCAAAGTTTCATATCTGATCATATAGCTAAGAGTACTACTGTGAGGATAGTCTGATTACATAGCCAGAGAGTGCTACTGTGAGGACAACTTTGAAACAGGGTGTTAGGGTGATACTAGGCAGGCAGAACTCAGGCATAGGGCAAGAACAGTAGTCTAGAATTAAGAATCAGATTTTGAACATCACTGCTACCATGGTATATTGGCAAAACTTTATTTAAACAACTTCTTTTCATCTTGAACTTCTAAATTTATTTTCCCACAAATTTGCACAAGAGACACTGTGCTGAAACATAGTGTTAGCTAGAGTGCTTTTTTAGGAGATCATACACTTGCTTTATCAAAAGAGTTTATATAGTAATTAGGGAACTATCTAATAAAAAAAAGAACAAGGAAAAATCCTAGCAGTAACAGCCTCTTTAACAACAGTAGCAAAACATGGGTTTAGGCTGCAGAAACTAGAAAGGCCAATAATGGTCAGAAATGTTAATGGGACAAATAACAGTGGAGGAGCCATTACACATCAAGTAGAAGTGAATGTGTACTATAAAGGCTATGTAAAAAGAATGAGGATGGATATGTGCAATTTAGGAAAGACAGAAGTAATACTAGGAATGCTATAGCTATAGGCACACAACCCAAAAATAAATTGGGATACTAGAGAGGTTAAAATGATAAGGTGTCCACTCTTGTGTGGTAGAATAGGGCAAACAAAGGAAAAAAGAAAAGTTAAAAGGAAAAAGAGAATAGTAACCCTAGAGGAAGAGGAAATTGTCAGATAAGCAATAGACAATAAGGAAGATTGGGGAAAAAAAGAAGAAATAGAAGAGAATCATAGGAAGATCAAAGAAATAGTCCCAAGGAAATTTTGGAAGTAGAGAAAAGTGTTTGGAAAGGTGGAATCTGAGAGGATGCCAACTAGGCAAACTTGGGATCATGCTATAGATCTCAAAAAGACATTTAAACCACAGAAGAGAAGAATATACCCTCTGTCCAAGAATAAAAGAGAGGAGGTCCAGAAGTTTGTAGATGACAAACTAAGAAAAGAATACATCAGACCATCAAAATCTCCTCAAACATTGCTAGTATTCTTTGTAGGGAAGAAAGATGGAAGCAAGTGGATAGTAATAGACTACCATAACCTAAATGACCAGACAGTAAAAACCAATTATTCACTCCCATTGATTATGGACTTAATTGATAATATGGGGAGTATGAAAATATTCACTAAAATGGATCTAAGGTAGGGATTCAACAATATAAGGATAAAGGAAGGGAACAAATAGAAAGAAGTGTTTACAATGCATATGGGATCCTTTAAGCTAACTGTTATGTTCTTTGGGATGACAAATTTGCTGGCAACATTCCAAGCAAATGATGAGCAAAATCCTTAGAGATCTAATTAACAAAGGAAAAGTAGCAGCATTTGTAGATGATGTGTAAGTAGGAATAGAAACAGAAGAAGAACATGATGAGATTGTAGAAGAAGTGTTAAGGAGATTAGAAGAAAACAACTTGTATGTCAAGCCAGAGAAATGTGTGTGGAAGATGAAAAGAATTGGGTTCTTAGGAGTGGTAATAGGGCCTGATAGAATAGAGATAAAGAAGGAAAAGGTGGATGGAGTACTCAGCTGACTAGAACCAAAGAACATGAAAGATGTTAGAAAATTTTTGGGCCTTGCAAACTATTATAGAAGGTTCATTAAGGACTTCACTTGAGCAGCTAGACCAATGAATACATTAACAAAGAAAGATGTGAAGTGGCAGTAGGAAAGCAAACAGAAAAAAGCATTTGATGAACTCAAATCTTTACTACCAGACTAGTATTAACAGCCTCTGATCTAGATAAGAAATTTAGGGTGAAAGCAGATGCTTTAAACTATGCTACTAGAGGAATGTTATCAATGAAATGCTCTAATGAATTGTAGAGACCAGTTACTTTTATTTCTAAATCATTAAGTGATACAGAAAGAAATTACAAAATACATAATAAAGAAATGTTGGCAATAGTCAGATGCTTGAAGACATAGAGGTACTTCCTGGAAGAAGCAACAACTAGATTTAAGATTTGAACAGATGACAAAAATCTTGATGAAGATGCAGAAATTAAATCAAAGACAAGTGAGATGGGCTTTATACCTATCTAGATTTGATTTTACATTGAAACATATTCTAGGAAACAAGATGGGAAAGGCAGACAGTCTAAGTAGGAGGCCAGACTGGGAAGTAGGCATAGAAAAGGACAACAAAAATAAGATGTTGTGTTATGAGAGCCCCAAAAAGGAAATAACTTTCTACACTTTTGAATAGTTGATCCACAATCTCAAGACATATAATGGGATAAAGCCATAAATAGCATGGGAACCTTAAGTAAACTATATCATGTGATTAGATCAGGTGATTGTGGAACTTTAGTACACAGACCATGTAAGAATAGTGTGGGAGTAGCCTTTGGGCTACTTGCATAATAACAAGATAGTATTGTCACAAACTTCATTTGGTCATATCTCCACCAATTCTTCGACGATTCCCACGGTCTTAAGGCCAGCTTAAAGCCCTTAAGAAGACCTTTTGATAGATACCAGTCATGTCTCGAGGTGATCAATAATGGCCAAGATATTAAGCAGATCAACTGGTAACCACCATGTTACCGTTTATTAAATTGCTAATATCTTGGAAACCGCCATGATCGATGCTTTGGTTCTAGGCTCAGAAGAAGCCTTCTTCATAACGCTCAGAATGAGCCTAGAATGACCTCAAGGTAATTAATATTAGTGGAGATATGAAGGCCTCAATGTTTGCACATGGACTTTATTAATTACCCATAGATAGTCATCTGTCCTTTTCTTAGAACAAAGTACAGCCTCCATATGGTTAGGTTATCATTATTCCAGTACAAAGGCACTACCATATGTAGAACAATAGGTAGTAATCAGGTGATGATCTGTACTAGTGCATAGACTATCACAATTATGTATATAAGGACTCATAGTCTAAGGATTAGACCTCAGACTTAACAACATCATTTGCTGCTTGTCTAACTTTGCTTTTTTGAGCTTTTCAAATATCCAAACCATCAGTCACAAATCAGTGAGTAGCCATTTGTGATAGTATTCCTGGGCTAAAGGCAGCTTTGTGATGAAGTCTGCCGATATATGTGCCTAAGGTTTTTCTGGAATTGAGTTCGGCATTAACTTTCCTGCTGGCTATTCTGTGTGGTTTTTGTTGCATTGGTAAGCATCACATCCCTCCACATATTGCTTCACCTCTTTAGTCACTCTAGGCCACCAGAAGTTCCTGGTGACTAATTCTACCATTTTCCACTGGCCTCTATGGCCTCTGATTGGTATGTCATAATGTAGCCTGATAATTTCTGCTCTCAATTTATCGTCTTTTGGCACATACACCTTTTCCTCTTTGTACATTATGCCATTTACTTCTCTCTATTCCTCATCTCTTAATATCTTTACCTCTGCTTGTTTCATTTCTTCTACTGTCTTTACTACCTCATTGTCTTTTACTTTTGATTTTCTTACTTCCTCTAGTAGATCTACCCTGTCTACTATTATTTCTACTGCCTCTGTTCTTTTTACTTCCAACCACTTTGGTTTTACTAATGTCTCATCCTTATTGTCTTTTTCTACTCTAACCTCCTAGTCTAGTCTCTTGCTCAGACTGTCTGCTTTCCCCATCTTACTTCCTGGAACATGCTTTAAAGTGAAATTGAAGTGAGACAAGTATAGGGCCTATCTTGCTTATCTTCTATTCAACTTTTGCACCTTCATAAAGTATTCGAGGTTCTTATGATCTGTCCAAATCTTGAATTTTTCTATTGCCCCTTCTAGGAAATGTCTCTATACTTCTAAGCACCTGATAACTACTAACATCTTCTCGTCATGTATCTCTGTCATAACTTGGCAAAATGGCTAACTACAAGATGGAGTGTGGGAAAGTATCATGTGACTTTGTCACAATGTCACAAATGGGTGATGGAGGGTCACAGATGGTCATGTCACAGATCACAGTCACAGTGTGTCACATGATGAGAGTAACATGAGGACCATGGGAGAGCAAGCACATAGCCATAGTAGTAAAGTGTATAAGTAGTAGAAAAATGAGCGAGAACTCCATCGAGTTCTCTTTGTCAAACTCTGAACAAAGAGACAGTTGGCTTAATTCCGGTCATTGGGGTTTAGATGCTGACAATCTCATAGTTTCATTCTGTTTCACTAAGAGACTTGGAAATAAAAGTGACTGGTCTCTTTTTTTGTTTGAGCACCTTATTGACAGTACTTCTCCAGTAGCATAGTTTGATGCATCAGCCTCTACTCTGAACTCCTTATCTAAGTCTAGTGCTGCTAATACTGGCTTTGTCATGAAGACTTGTTTCAGCTTGTCAAATGCTTTCTGTTGTTTTTCTCCCCACTGCCACTTCTCATCTTTCCTTATTAGCAATTCATTGGTCTTGCTACTTGAGCGAAGTCTTTGATGAACCTCCTGTAATAATTTGCAAGGCTTAAAAACTTTCTGGCATCTTTCACATTTTTTGGTTCTGGCCAACTGAGTATCCTATCTACCTTTTTTGCTTCCATCTCTATTCCATTGGGTCCAATGATGACTTCTAAGAACCCTATCTTCCTTGCCTTCCACATACATTTCTCCAGCTTGACATACAAGTTGTTCTCTTCTAACCTCTTCAATATTTCTTCCACAATTTCATCATAGCTGTCCTCCATTTCCGTCCCCACCAATACATTATCTACAAATGCTGCTACTTTCCCTTAATTTATCAGGTCTCTCAGAATTTTGTTCATCATTGCTTGGAATGTTGCTGGTGAGTTTGTTATTTCAAAAAACATGACCATTGGTTCAAAGAAACTAATGTACATTATAAATGCTCCCTTCCACTTATCTCCCTCTTTTATTCTCACATTGTTGAACCCTTACTTAAGATCTATTTTAGTAAACACTTTCTTGCTCCCTATGTTGTTGACTAACTCAGTGATTAATAGGAGCAGGTAGTTGTTCTTTATTGTCTGATCATTCAGGTTATGGTAGTCTATCACCATCCTCTTACTTCCATCCTTTTTACCCACAAAGAAAACTGGCAACATTTGAGGTGATTTAGAAGGTCTGATATATCTCTTTCTCAATTGATCTTCCATGAACTTCTGGACTTCTTCCCTTTCATTTTTCAATAATGGGTAAATCCTTCTCTTTCACAGTTTAAACATCTCCTTGAGATCTATAGCATGATCCCAAGTTTTTCTGGTCAGCATCCTCTTTGACTCTATCTTCCTAAACACCTTTTTTTACTTCAAAAACCTTTTTGGGACCATTTCCTTGATTTTCCTATGGTCTTTCTCTATCTCCTCTTCCTTTCTCCAATCTTCTTTATCATCTATTGCCTATCTGACAATTTTCTCTTCCTCTAGGGTTACTACCCTTTTGACTTTCTCTTTCTTTGGACTTCTTTCACCACACAGGGGTGGGCATCTCATCATTTTGACTTCCTCAGTTTCCCAATTTATCTCTGGGTTATGTGCTGCCAACCATAGTATTCCCAGAATCACTCCTATCTTTCCTAAGTTGCACATATCTATCCTCATTCTTTTTATATGGCCTTTGTAATACACATTGCACTCTACTTGGTGCGTAATGGCCCCTTCACTATTATTTGTCCCGTCCACATTTCTAATGGCTATTGGTCTTTCTAGTTTTTACAGCCTAAACCCATATTTTGCTGCTGTTCTCTTATCTATGAACATTCCTGTTCTGCCACTGTCTAAGAGCGCTTTTACCATTACACCTTTATGTGTGTCTATTTTCTTCATCCCAATATTTAACCATATCTCTCTCAGCACTTTGAAAGTTCTCCTGATCTCCTTTCAGCTACCCTCCTCTTTTGCTGTGCTTTCCAACTCTCTGTTATTGACAGGCTGTGATAGCTCTTAGTAATCACCCTAGGTAGATGTTCAGAAAGAACTCGATGGAGTTTTTTGTTGGATTGCTTGACTACTTATACTATTTTACAAGTGGCTATACACTACTTAGTCCACAGTCATGTGTCCTTTTGGAATGTTCTATGATCACATGTCCTTGTCACCTGATCAGATTACCTAAGTTCCCATGCTATTTATATCTTGACTCTGTTGTATGACTTGATATTGTAGATCAAGTGTTCAAATGCATGGGAAATTATTTCCTTTTTGGGGCTCTTATAACACTCTCCTGGTCATGTGCTGCCTTGCTGTGCTTTTGCCTCTTTGGGCTATGCCACCTTCCTTATACACCCATACCATCCCTGCTTGTCCTTGATTATCCTTTGTCTCCTATTTTCCTTCACATGATATCTCTTCTCTCTATATCTTTTGTACTATATGTATATCACTATCACTTCTTTCATGTACTATCCTAACTCCAGTAGGCATGCTTCTTCTGGCACTCCCTTGCCACAATACTCCTCTACTCTCCTTCTCAACTCTACTACTAAACTCCTCCTTTACCCTTGCTGCGTTTCTTGTAGCTCAGCCACATGTGCTGCCTCTTTTTCCACTGTCCTCCTCAACCTTCTTTTCTGTGCTTCTCCCTTCACAGGGTGTGCTGGTCTCTCTTCTTGCTGTGCCTTTTGTGGTCTTGCCTATTATGACTTGGCAAAATGGCTAAGTCATTATTTATATTTCTTTTCTTTTCCTTTTACTTTATCTTGGACTTACTACACAGAAGGGAGTGTAGGAAAGTGTTATGTCACAAGTGTCACATAGTCACAGTCACATGACAGGGAGTCACAATGTCACATCATATGATATCACATGATAGGCATGGGAAAATAGTGCACAGATCATGTAGTAATTGTATAAGTAGTATAGAAAATCTAACAGGAACTCTATCAAGTTCTCTTTGTCAATTGCTGAACAAAGAGCAGTTGGCTTAATTCTGGCTTGGAGTTTAGCTTTCTTACACTAGAACTTGATATCTACTTCTTGAGCACTGTCTGCCTTGGACCTTGCTTACTCTTACTCTCATATAAATTAACCCTTGGCTGGTGGTCATCATGATCACTAGCCACCTCCATATATAGCTAGGCCCTTGGCTTAAGGGGACTTTGCAGTCAGTTAGGGACTGCAGGTGGAGATGCGGTACCAAACCCAGGCATTGTGTTCTAGACCTGACCTTGCAACTAGGTGGTGTTATTAGTTACTGTTTTCTTAGTAGAAACCTTGTGCTGCACTCCATTGTGAGTGGTACATGCAGAGAAGTGACAGTTACTTCTAGAAGGTTGTCTAGAGTAGGGATCCTCTCCTTGAGGTGATAGTCTAACCCTATTATTAAGGCAGTAGTTAGTAGGGCAGTAGGTACCTGGCTAGGTGAAGATCTTGCACCCCAGCAGACATAGTTGTAATTAGCAAGAATCAACATTACTTCTGTACCCTTGCAGAGACATAGCACTATGTCTTTGCAACAATACAATTCATTAATGAGCAACTTGCTCAAACAAAAGCATGCCCTTACTTCATTAAGGGCAAAATTAGAAGAAAAAAAGGAACAAGAATGTTGGGGTTGCAAAGAGTTTAGGCACCTGGCCTGAAATTACAGGAATAAGGAAGGAAAGAAGAAGAGAGGAGCCACTCCCAAAAATAAATTTGAAATGTTATCAAGTAGGGTGATGCAGTGCAATGTAAAGGAGAGGATGATAAGAAAGTAGGAGAGGGTAGAGGTTGAGTGTTTTAAGTGTGAAGAGGAAGGACACAAGTGCAGGAAGTATTCACTATAGAAGCAGATGAAGAAGGCAGCGCATGTAGCAATACCACAAAAGGTGCAGCAAGAGAGGAGACTGGCATGTCCTATCAGGAAAAAGGTACAGGAAGAAGAAAAAAGGCTAAGGAGAGTAGAGGAAGATGAGGTGGCACACGTGGCCAAGCCACAAGAAGCGTAGCAAGGGTAGAAGAGAAGCTCAGTAGAAGAGTTAAAAAAGAGAGTAGAGGAGCACTGTGGAAAAGGCATCCTAGAAGAGGTGCAATTATGGGATCTAAAATGGTGTATGAGAGAGGTAGTGGTTTTGTACCTAGCTTGCGAGAGGTGTGGAAATCAGGGATGTTATGTGGAAGACAATAGGGGACAGGGAATAATCTCCAGAAGAAAATTAGAAAAGATGAAATAGTATGAATGTAGAGGAAAGACAGTGCACCCCACAGAGAAAAAAGTGCAGCAAAGTAGTGCATGACCAAGAGAGTCAGAAAGTGCAGCAAAGCAGTGCACAACCAAGAGAGTCAGAAAGCACAGCCAAAGAGGGGGGTAGTCAAAGGGAGGTCAGAAGAACCTTTAAAATGCTAAGAGAAGTATGGATAACTATTGGAATAGAAAAGTTGGATATGCATAAGGGCATAACCATAAAGGCACTCTTGGATAGTGGTGCCACAGGGATGTTTATGGACAAGAGAATGGCAGCTAGGTATGGGTTCAAGCTGCAGAAGTTGGATAGGCCAATAATGGTCAGAAATGTGGATGGAACAAACAATAGTGGAGGGGCCATTACACACCAAGTAGAGTGCAATATATATTATAAAGGCCATATAGAAAAAATGAGGATAGATGTGTGTGATTTAGAAAAAACAGAGATAATCCTGGGGATGCCATGGCTGGCAGTACATAACCCTGAGATAAATTGGAAAACAAGAGAAGTTAAAATGACAAGATGCCTATCATTATGTGGTGGAAAGAGTCAAAAGAACGAGAAGGTCAAAAGGGCAGTGACCCTAGAGGAAGAGAAAATTGTCAAATAGGCAATAGATAACAAGGAGAATTGGGGAAAAGAGGAAAAGATAAAGGAAAACCACAGGAAAATTGAGGAAATGATTCCAAAAAGATTTCTAAAGTAGAAGAAGGTATTTGGGAAGGTAGAGTTGGAGAGGATACCAACTAGGAAAACTTGGGATCATGCTATAGATCTCAAAGAGACATTTAAACTACAAAAAGGAAGGATTTACCTATTATCCAAAAATGAAAGGGAAGAAGTCCAGAAATTCATGGAGGATCAGCTAAGAAAAGGGTATATCAGACCCTCAAAATCACCTCAAATGTCACCGGTGTTTTTTGTGGGCAAGAAAGATGGTAGCAAGAGGATGGTAATGGACTACTGTAACCTGAACGACCAGACAATAAAGAACAACTACCCACTCCCATTGATCACTGAGCTGATCGATAACATGGGAAGGAAGAAAGTGTTCACCAAAATAGATCTTAGGTGGGGGTTCAATAATGTGAGAATAAAAAAGGGGGATGAATAGAAGAGAGTATTCACAATGCATATAGGTTTCTTCAAGCCAACAGTAATGTTCTTTGGGATGACAAATTCACCTGCTACGTTCTAGGCAATGATGAATGAAATCTTAAGAGATTTAATTAATGAGGGAAAAGTAGCAGCGTTTTTAGACAATGTGTTGGTAGGAATGGAAATGAAAGAAGGACACGATGAAATTGTGAAGGAAATACTGAGAAGGTTGGAGGAGAACAACTTGTATATTAAGCCAGAAAAATGTGTGTGGAAGGCAAGAAAAATAGGATTCTTAGAGGTCGTCATAGGACCTAATGGAATAGAAATGGAGGTAGAGAAAGTGGATGGAGTACTTAGTTGGCCATAGCCAAAAAATGTGAAAGACATCAGAAAATTCTTGGGCCTCGCAAACTATTACAGGAGGTTCATTAAAGATTTTGCTTAAATAGCTAGGCCAATGAATGTGCTTATATGAAAAGATGAGAAGTGGTGATGGAAGGAAATGCAACAGAAAGTATTCAACAAGCTGAAAAAGATCTTTACTAGCAGACTAGTATTAGTGGTCCCAGATTTAAACAAGGAATTTAGGGTAGAAGTTGATGCTTCAAATTATGCTACTGGAGGAGTACTCTCAATGAAGTGCTTAGATGAAAAATAGAGACCAGTTGCTTTCATTTTTAAATCTCTAAGTGATACAGAAAGAAACTATGAGATATATAACAAAGAGATATTAGCAGTCGTTAGATACTTAGAAGCATGGAGACACTTCCTGGAAGGAGCAACAGTTAAATTTGAGATATGGACAGATCACAAGAACCTTGAATACTTCATGAAAGCATAGAAGTTGAATCAAAGACAAATACAATGGGCTTTGTACCTATCTAGGTTCAACTTTATGTTAAAACATGTTCCAGGAAGCAAGATGGGAAAAGCAAACAGTCTCAGTAGGAGACTAGATTAGGAGGTTGGAGTGGAAAAGGACAATGAGAATGAGACAATGGTGAAACCAAAGTGGCTAGAAGTAAAAAGAACAGAGGTGGTAGAAATAATAGTAGATGGGGTAGATCTACTAGAAGAAGTGAGGAAGTTGAAAGTAAAAGATGACGAGGTGGTAAAGGCAGTAGAAGAAATGAAAAGAGCAGGAGTAAAAATGTTAAGGGATAAAGAGTAGAGAGAGGTTGACGGCATTATGTACAAAGAAGGGAAGGTCTATGTACCAAAAGATGATAAGCTTAGAACAGAAATAATCAAGCTACATCACAATACGCCAGTAGGAGATCATGGGGAACAGTAAAAGACAGTAGAATTGGTTACCCAGAACTTTTGGTGGCTAGGAGTGACCAAAGAGGTGAAGAGATATGTGGAGGAGTGCGACGCTTGCCAGTGAAATAAAAATTACACAGAACCACCAGTGGGCAAACTAATGCCCAATTCTATTCTGGAAAAACCCTGGACACACATATCAGCAAACTTTATCACAAAGCTACCTTTAGCTCAGGGATACAACTCAATCTTAGTAGTAATCAATAGGTTAACTAAAATGGTATATTTCATACCTACTACAGAGAAAACCTTGGCAGAAGGATTAGCACGGTTATTCAGAGATAATGTGTAGAAGTTGCATGGGCTACCTGAAAGTATCATCTCAGATAAGAGCCTCAATTTGTGGCAGGACTAATGAGAGAGTTGAATGGGATGCTGGGGGTCAAGAGTAAATTGTCAATGGTGTTTCACCCTTAGACAGACAAACAAACAGAGAGGGTTAATCAGGAGTTGGAACAGTACTTAAGAATGTTCATTGATCATAGACAAGAACAGTGGCCAGAATGGTTGGGAACGGCAGAGTTTGCATACAATAATAAAATGCACTTGAGTACTCAGACATTGCCCTTTAAGACAATCTACGGGCAAGATCCCAGGATGGGGTTTGAGGGAAGAAAGAAGGGGAAGTATGAGGGAGCAGAAAAATTCATTGAGAAAATGAAAGAAATACAGGAGGAGGCAAAAGCAGTGCTAGGGAGAGTGCAAGAAGAAATAAAGAAATACATAGACAGGAAGAGAGGAGAAGTAGATGACTATAAAGTAGGGAACTTAGTGATGTTGAGTACTAAGGATTTAAAGTACTAGATAGTTAGAAGGAGAACAGAAAAGTTGACAGAGAGATTCATAGGCCCTTATAAGATTAAGAAGATCATATCATTGAATGTAGTTGAATTAAAACTACCTAGCACAATCAAAATACATCCAGTAGTCAATGTTAGTAGAATACATAGATACATAGGGCAAGTAGAGGGGCAGAGTGACAAGTGAGAGAAAAGGATAAATACTTGGTATGCTGGAAGGGATTCACAACAAAGTTAGATACTTGGGAAGGAAGAGAGAATTTGGAAAATATGAAAGAAGCAATTGAAGAATTTGAGAAGGAATACCAGCAAGACATGGAAGACGTAGCAAGACAAAAATGCGAGAAAGGAATATTTAGAAGGGAAGAATTGCCAGGGAAATTTACAGCAAGAAAACTATTTGGATGGTTAGATAAAAGGTATGATCAAGAATATTGGGAAAGGCTGGAAAGAAATTGAAGATGGTGAAAAGGAAAGCAATGAGGAGAAATGGAAACAATTACAGAAGAAAAAATTGGGAAAGAAAGTTCAGGAGTTAAAGAATGGATAGAGAAAGATGATGATAAGATGGGCAACATGATGGACCCATACTACAAGTTGTAGAAAATTCCTTGGGACAAGGAAACTTAAGAGGGAGATGGTATCATGACTTGGCAAAATGGCTAAGTCATTATTTATATTTCTTTTCTTTTCCTTTTACTTTATCTTGGACTTACTACACAGAATGGAGTGTGGGAAAGTGTCACATCACATAGTCACATAGTCACATCACATCACATGATGTCACATGATAGGCATGGGAAGATAGTGCACAGACCATGTAGTAATTGTATAAGTAGTATAGAAAATCTAATAGGAACTCTATTGGGTTCTCTTTGTCAATTGCTGAACAAAGAGCAGTTGGCTTAATTCCAGCTTGGAGTTTAGCTTTCTTACATTGCCACATACACCACTCTTTCCTTTCTCACCCACAATGGGTACTCCCTACATTTATGCCCTCTTTCCCCATACTTAAAACACTTAACCTCTACTACTTCTACTCTTCTTATCATCCTCTCTTCTACTTTGCACTGCATTACTCTACTCTTCAACACCTCAAACTTATTTTGGGAAACAACTGTCCCCTCCTCTTCTCTTCCTTTGTTCCTGCAGTTTCAGGCCAGGTACCTAAACCCTTTGTAACATCAACATAGTTTTCCCTTTCTTCCTTCAAGTTCTGCCCTTAATTTAGCAAGGGTATGCTTTTTGTTGAGCAAGTTGCTCATGAGAGAGTTATATTGTGTTTGAGACATCATGGTGATGTCTCTGAGGGTACAGAGTTAATGATTTGATTCTATATCTGTTGGGGTACAAGATCTTGACCCAACCAGATACCTACTGTCTTACTTACTACTGCCCTAATAGTACTTTGTCTATCACCCAATGGATGGGATCCCTAATCTAGATGGCCCTCTAAAGATAACTGTTACTCCTCTGCATGTACCAACTCACAATGGAGTTGCAGCACAAGGTTTATACTGAGAAAAGGTTACAAGTAAACTACTAGACACTGCTCATTTGTAAGGTTAGATCTTAGAAATGATACCTGAGTTTGGTACCACTCTTCCACCATTAATTCCTAACTGATTGACAAGTCCCCTTAAGCCAAGAGCCCAGCTATGTATAGAGGTGGCTACCAATCACAATGATTAGCAGCCAAGGGTTGATTTGTATGAGATAAAAGAGTGAGCAAGGTCCAAGGTGGATGGTGCTCTGAAGTGAATCGAGTTCTAGTGTCAGTGAGCCAACTCCTAAGCCAGAATTAAGCCAACTGCTCTTTTATCAGCATTTGACAAAGATGTCAGTAACCAAACTCCAATGACCGGAATTAAGCCAACTGTCTTTTTGTTCAGCGTTTGACAAAGAGAACTTGATAGAGTCCCTGTTGGATTCTCTACTCTACTTATACAAGTTTCTGACCCTAACCTTACATTAAAGTCCCGTGCTTCCATATGAGTCACTTTTATCTTACACATCCATCAATAAGAAAAATAAAAGAAAAGAAAAGGAAAAGAATATTAAATAATGACTTAGCCGTTTTTGCCAAGTCATGACAAAAGAGAACTCGATAGAGTTTCTGTTAGATTTTGCTATACTACTTATATAACTATTATATAGTTTATGCACTTTCTTTCCCATGCCTATCATGTGATCTATCATGTGACATCAATGTAATGTGATACTGTGACTTCCTGTCATGTGACTGTGACTATGTGATAATTGTGATGTGATACCTTCCCACACTCCCTTCTGTGTAGTAAGTCCAAGATAAAAGAAAAAGAAAAGAAAAGAAAAAGAAACATAAATAATGACTTAGCCATTTTGCCAAGTCATGACATGAGGTTGTTCTAAGACAAGTAAGAGTACTGATCCCTTGAAGTAAAGAGAATACAGGAAGGAATACAAAAAGAGAGAACTTGCCATTCTTTTCTCTTTCTGGTCTGTATTTATTCTAACTAGGTATGTAACTGTCACAATTGTGCTATGGACCAGTAGTCATATACTATATGGTTTACCACTACACCAAAAGGGTAACATTAGCAAGGCTACTTGCTAACGAGGGTCCAGCTATTTATATAGTTTATTTGAACAGGTATACCTTTATAATACTATTTAGTAGTCACTTTTCTGTGACATCACTATCACAAAAGACCCTTTACTTATTTGTGATTGGTGCTTTAGAACTTGAGTGGTTCAAAAATGTGAAGTTTAGACAATGACAAAAGAAATTGTTAAGTCTGAGGTCTAATTCTTAGACTATGAGTTCTTATATACAGAATTATGATAGTCTGTGCACTAGGACAGATCATCACATGCTACTACCTATTGTTCTATATATGGTAGTGCCTTTGTGCTTAATATAGTGATAACTTAACCTTATGGAGGCTGTCCTTTGTTCTAAGAAAAGAACAGATAACTATTTATGGGTAATTAATGAAGTCTATATACAAACATTGAGGCCTTTATATCTTCACTAATATTAATCACCTTGAGGTTTTTCTAGGCTCATTCTGAGCATTATGAAGAAGGCTTCTACTGAGCCTAAAACTGAAGCATTGATTGTGGTGGTTTCTGAGATATAGTAACATAGTGGTTACCTGTTGATCTGCTTAATATCTTGGCCAATAATGATTGCCTCAAGATGTGACTGGCATCAATTGAAAGGTTTTTTTGAGGGCTTTTTATAGCCCTTGAGACTATGAGAATCATCAAAGAATTGATGGAGATATGGCTAAATGAAGTTTGTGATAGTAATAATCATTACAATGTGGTAACACTACTTGTAACTCTAAGTGACTAGTTAAGTAACAGATCAGTGACAAAGGTGACAAGTGGAGTCATAGCTGAGTCATTGTCTATTAATAGATTAGTCCAATATTGTCCTATTTGGTCCAGTCCAAAGATAGAGAGAAAGATAGTCTGAGATTTCTCCAAAGAGTCCTATCTATATCTTGAGTCCAATGTTCTAGGTTCAAGACATTCAATACATTACTACATTGTAATGTCTTCATCCAATAATGCCAACATCTTGTTGACTATCCACTCATTATCAGACCATGGCTGATAATAGTTATAGTTCCATTCAGTATTCATAACAGCTAATATTAATTGCCTTGAGACATGACTGGCATCTATCAAAAGGTTTTTTCAAGGGCTTTCCATAGCCATTGAGACTATGAGAGTTGTCAAAGAATTGGTAGAGATAGGTCTGAATGAAGTTTGTAATATATACTAATATAACATGCTTTTTACTTCTTCTTCTTCATATAGTGATGTCAATGTAATTTTTCCTTTCTATTCTACCTCTGTATTAGTGTTTGCTATCTCATGCATCCAATAATTAAAAGAAAAGTAAAATAAAATAAAATAAAAATTGACTTAGCTGTTTTTGCCAAGTCATGACAAAGAGCATTGTTTGAAGATTGTCCATTACCACAGGATCTAGGTTATTGTTGTCCTAACATTGAGCTGATTTTCTGCATCAAGGATATAGATTTCCACATACATTGGGGTCTAGTCTCTATGAGGGAGAAGAGTACCAGTAAGGTGATCCTAAATTTTGAAACAGTAGGGGCCTGACTGCTTGGTGACAGAGTTGTTAATCTTTACTCCTACTGATGTCATTGCAAATGCTGCATTATACTGTCTAATATTGTTACAGAACTCCTTTGAGCAATAGTCATCTCCTGTCAAGTAATTTTGCAAGACTCTAGTCAGTGCTTGCAAAGGTGGCAGCTGAATTTGGCCTTGCAAACAGCACATTCCAAACTTGTGATTAAACTATGCTGGACATAAACATGACATTAGAAGATCATTGAGTTTGTGGGGATTAGTCCCACTGAAAGTGTCAGAACATGTGATTGTACTTTGGTAGGTCCTGGTTCACATTTTTGGATCAAATAGGAAAGAGTTTTCAGTAGTTCAATGTTTAAATGATAGAAGAGTAGGAACTAGGTGATGGTGAGCAGGGTGTAGTAGCTTCTGAATATCTACATTATAGTGGCAGCATAGAGACGTGATGATCTCACCCCAGATCACAGGGCAAATAGATTCTGTATTTGGAATTATTTGATGAGATATGTCTCTAACACAGCTACCATCATCCAGATTCTCATACGGAAATCACACATTTTCCATAATGTCGCCTCTCGAATATGTCACACTCACGCTCGATGTTGACCACGCTTGATGCTATCACTTACTAGATTCTGGCATTGCAGTGATGATACCAAGGTAGGTCAGGAAACAGGCTATTATGTGTTACTGTTTGACTGGGGTGATTTGACATCCCGATGCGGATAACGACTTGATATCAGAATGCCCGCCGTGTAAACAGATAATGTGACGGAGGTAAGTATGACACAGTTCTTGAGTACCTCCAGTCGGCCACCTGATGATTTTTTCTCCGATCATCTTTGGAATCTTCTAGATCCCAGAGGATCATCTATTTATTGAGATGTGAAAACTGGTATCCCACTACGACCCTGTTTACAAAGTTCTTTGTATTACGATGAGCGGATCTCTTCCATCATTGCCAAACATTACTGATCCAGACATGGTCCTATCTGTCTATTCTGCAGATGACGATTATGTGCTAGATCCCTCGGAAAGTGAG